>RCNB010000019.1_pt1 | contig 129006 bp, 114 predicted proteins | sample 2041321 | NCBI WGS metagenome assembly RCNB01 (sample SAMN09708232, study PRJNA481090) | Marine sediment metagenome, whole genome shotgun sequencing project. | reverse complement strand
GGTCACAACAAAGCAGATGCAGTAAGATCGGTTCGCCCGAAGGGTAAAAAATGCCGATGAATATAAAAAGATTCTTCTTGAAAAGTTTTTTCAGCAATGTCAGGATAACTTCCTGATATTGTTGAAGTAAAAAAAACATCGGCATTTTTTATGAATAGTTCAGGATAATTGAAATTTGGATAAAATTATGCTATACATCGAAGGCCAAATCCCAGAACAAAGGTAAAAAAAATGGCGTTGCTCAATTTGATACCATATTCGTTTATTATCGGATTTCTAGGACTCGTTTTTGCGCTGGCCTTGTACTTCTTGATCAAGAGGTATCCACAAGGAAACGAAAGGATGGTGGAGATCTCGGAGGCTGTGCATTCAGGAGCCATGGTTTTCTTGAGACGAGAGTACACCTACATTTTTATTTTTGTTGCCGTTATGTTTGTTGTCCTATGGCGACTGTTTTCTGTGTACACAAGCTTGGCCTTCCTGACCGGAGCCAGTTGCTCCATGCTGGCTGGTTTCATCGGGCTGAAAGGTTCCACTCGCTCGGCAGTCCGTGCCACACAGGGCGCCATAGAAGGGGGAACACCAAAAGCCCTGACCATTGCCTTTCAGGGTGGGGCCATAATGGGAATTTCCGTGGCAGCCCTGGGTGTTGTGGGCATCGGCATTATCTATTTTTTCACAAAGAACATGGAGATCATCAGTGGATTTGCCATGGGAGCCAGTTCTGTAGCCCTATTCGCGCGTATCGGCGGAGGGATCTTCACAAAAAGCGCTGACATTGGCGCAGACCTCGTGGGAAAAATCGAAGCCGGAATCCCGGAAGATGATCCTCGAAATCCTGGTGTGATCGCCGACAATGTCGGGGATAACGTCGGAGACACGGCAGGTATGGGTGCAGACCTGTTCGAGTCCTATGTCGGTTCGGTGATTGCATCCTTGGCCATCGGAACAACGCTTCAGCATTCCATCAATCATATGTCTCTTCCGTTACTGCTAATCGTGGTGGGTCTTGTGAGCTCCATCATAGGAGTGTTTTCCATCAATTGGCTCAAGAACATAAATCCTCAATCGGCCCTCAGAAATTCCTACTACATCAGCGGATTCATATTCATCGTGGGTGCCTATTTCTGCATAAAAGGTCTTCTGGGTGCTGTCGAAGGGCATATGAATATTTTCTGGTCCGTGTTGATCGGGATGGTTGCTGGTGTCTTGATTGGCTTGGAAAGTGAATATTTCACATCTGGTCCTCCCGTGAAAACCATTGCCCGGGCTGCCCAAACCGGCAGTGCGCCCATATTGATCACTGGTTTAGCCGTCGGTTTCCAAAGCACAATCCTCCCCCTATTAACCATCGCAGCTGCCATTTTTGTATCTTTCAAGCTGTATAACCTGTATGGCATTGCCATCTCAGCAGTAGGAATGCTGGCAACGATAGGCATCGTCATGTCTACAGATTCCTACGGTCCGATAGCAGACAATGCAGGAGGCATTGCGGAGATGACCAACGCGGGCGAAAATATCAGAAAAATTACGGACAAGCTTGATTCTTTGGGAAACACGACAGCAGCCATAGGGAAAGGCTTTGCCATAGGCTCGGCAGCACTCACCGCATTGGCGTTATTTTCCGCTTACCAAGAAACCGTTAACAAATATCTTAAAGAAGCAGGGCAGGATTTGCTCAATATCAGCCTTACCGACGTAGGAACGGTCGTTGGATTACTGCTGGGGGCACTCATGCCGTTTATCATTGCCTCTTTGACCATGCAAGCTGTGGGACGCACAGGAAATAAAATGGTGATCGAAATCCGAAGGCAATTTAAGGAAATCAAGGGATTGATGGAGGGCAAAACAAAGCCGGATTCTGACCGATGCATCGATATTGTCACCAAAGGAGCCTTAATCGAAATGATCCTCCCAGGAATTTTGGCTGTTATTGCTCCTCTTCTTGTCGGATTTCTGATGGGACCTGAGGCACTGGGTGGTTTTCTTGCGGGAGCGACAGCATGCGGCGTCCTTCTTGGTATTTTCATGGCCAATACTGGAGCTGCATGGGATAACGCAAAAAAATGGATAGAAGAAGGCCATTTGGGAGGGAAAGGAACCGAAGTGCATGCCGCAGCTGTGGTTGGAGATACTGTTGGAGATCCGCTGAAAGACACCGCTGGCCCCTCTATGAATATTCTGATCAAACTCATGGCCGTTGTGAGTCTTGTCTTTGCTCCATTGATTATGTAAGCCAGTTTGATATTCCTTTACATTTCCGATATAATTTCCACTCTTTATTACCCTGATAGAAACAGGCCTGAATTATTCATAAACAAAATGCTGATAATCAAAACAAAAGAATAGGGAAAATGAATCTTTCAAGACAAAACGAGGCAGATTAGGATGAAAGTTAACGTATGGAACACGATTCTCCAACTCAGTAAGGAAAGGAGTGTCGAACCGATCGTCATCGTCAATGCCATCAAAGAATCTCTGAAGGTGGCATCTGCTCAATATTTTTCCCACAATGAAGATATTCATATCAATTTCACTCCGGAAAAAGGACTTCTGCGGGTTTATATCATCAAAAAAATCTGCACTAAGCCCCAGGATGAAGCCCAAGAAATCTCTCTGCAAGCAGCTCAAAAAATTGATCCAACAGCAACGATCGGAAAGTACATTGAAATCGAACTTCCATCGGTAACGCTAGGTCGTATCGCGGCACAATCAGCCAAACAAGTCATACTTCAAAAAGTGCATGATGCAGAACAGGAAAAAATTTATAACACATTCGCCCCTCGGATGGGGGATATTGTAACCGGTGTTTTACGAAGGATCGAACCGAATAAAAACATGATCGTCGAAGTTGAGAAAACAGAAATCCTGTTCCCTTATAGAGAGAAGCTCCCCGATGAAGAATTCAAACGCGGGGATAGGATAAGGGCAGTCATCTTGCATGTCTATAAGGAAAACAAGGGTGGGCCCCAAGTTACTGTTTCAAGAGTTTACACCCAATTTTTGAAAAAACTTTTGGAAACCGAAATTCCGGAAATCGCCAACGGGAACATAGAAATAAAAGACATTATCCGGCAGCCGGGAGAGAGAGCAAAAGTGGCCGTCCATACAGAAGAAAAAGATATCGATGCTATCGGAGCATGCATCGGAGTCAAAGGGAACAGAATCCTCGCCATAAGCAAAGAGTTGAACGGTGAAAAAATCGATGTGATCGAATGGTCGAATAATCCTTTAGAATACGTAAAGGCCGCCTTGAGTCCTGCAAAAATAGAGAAAGTATTTATTCTCAACAAACCGGAAAAAAAAATGCAGGCTATCGTTGCAACGGATCAGCTCTCTTTAGCCATCGGAAAAAAAGGAATAAATGTCAGGCTTGCGTCTAAACTCGTAGGCTGGAGAATCGAAATCAAATAGGTTAAACATGGAAACGCAAAAAAAAGACAATACCTCAGAAAAAAAGAAAAAAGATTCAACCAAGGTCATCCGCATCTTGGATAGCATGAGCTTAAAGGACATTGCCGAAAAAACAGGATTTAGCTCGAAGGATGTCATCGAAATATTGACAAAAAAAGGCTTTACTCTCGGAATCAACGATGTTGCCAATGAGTCTATCGCAAAAATCATATCCGAGAGCTTTAAGGTAGAACTGAAACTCCAGACCTATGAAGAAGAAGTTCGAGAGCGAGCCGTCGGCCAAAAAAAGAAACTCGTTACCAAGCCACCTGTCGTCACCATCTTGGGGCATGTCGATCATGGCAAAACAACGCTCCTGGATTCGATAAGGAAATCTAACATCGTCGCAAAAGAACACGGTGGCATTACCCAACACATTGGTGCCTACAGAGTTTTACACGGCAACAGGTCTATCACTTTCATCGATACACCCGGTCATGAAGCATTCACTCAATTAAGAGCCAGAGGAGCGAATTTAACGGATATCGTCATTCTGGTTGTCGCGGCAGATGATGGAGTAATGCCTCAAACAAAAGAAGCCATCAACCATGCCAAGGCTGCGGACGTCCCGATTATCGTGGCCATTAATAAGATCGACAAAAAAGATGTTGACATCGAAAAAGTGAAACAGCAACTCTCAAAAGAAGGACTTCTGGTTGAAAGCTGGGGTGGAGATATCGTGAGTGTGGAAATTTCCGCCAAGGAAAAAACCCAACTGAATGAACTTCTTGAAATGATACTCCTTCTCAGTGATATGATGGAGCTCAAAGCGAATCCGAGCATAGAAGCTCAAGGGATAATCCTCGAGGCACGTTTGGATGCGACAAAGGGTCCTGTGGCAACAGTCATCATTCTCCATGGAACACTCCAACAGGGAGAGTCCTTCATTTCTGGGAATACTTACGGGAAAGTGAGAGCCTTGTTCGATGAGAATGGAAAACCATTGAAAAGCGCTGGCCTTTCGATCCCTGTTGAAGTCTTAGGTTTTACCGATGTTCCTTCTGCTGGAGATATTTTCCAAGTTATCCCGGATCCTGAAAAAGCTAAAAAGATATCACAAATACGGAATTCCCAGATAGAAAAAAAGGATTCACCCGAACCTGAACATCTCACTCTGGATCAACTATTTAAGAAACTCGAAGAGGGAGAAGTAAAAGAATTAGCGCTAATAATTAAAGCTGATGTCCAAGGATCAGTGGAAGTCTTGACAGATATTCTTCCATCCCTGAGTACAGAAGAGGTCAAAATAAAAATTGTTCATTATGCCACGGGCAATATCACCGAAATAGATGTGTTTCTGGCATCTGCATCCAATGCCATTATTTTAGGTTACAACACCAAGGCTACTCAAAAGATACTGGACCTGGCCAAGGCAGAAAATGTGGAAATCCGGAGCTATAACGTTATTTATCAATTGACAAAAGACGTTAAGGATGCTCTCAGCGGCCTCCTGGAACCCGTCCAAAAAGAAGTCTACTTGGGCCGGGCAGAGATTAAAAGAATATTCCGTGTTCCAAAAGTCGGTTCTATCGCGGGATGCCTGGTCATCGACGGCCAAATCACTAGGAATGCTCAGGTGAGAGTCATAAGGGGTGAAGATGTTGTCCATCAAGGAAAAATTTCCTCTCTGAGACACATCAAAGAAAATGTGACTGAGATAAAAAAGGGGTACGAGTGTGGGATCGGCATTGAATCTTTCAAGGATATACAAGACGGTGATATCATCGAAGCATTCAAAACAGAATTGGAACCCCGAAAATAATACAAGGCGACAAATTTTCCGATGATTATCGGACTGTTGACTTTAGAAATTTACATCCCTTATTCCCATTCCTTGAAAGAAAAACGCAGAACGTTAAACAAAATCAGAGACAGACTGAAGAAAAAGTATAACATCGCCTTTGCCGAACTGGAATACTTGAACAAATGGCAACGATCTAAAATCGGAATGGTGACATTGAACACACAGAAAAGCATGAGTGAAAAAATATTCCAAAAAATCATTAGAGAAATTGAAGAAAACATAGAGGGAGAGATTCTGCAAAAGGAAATATATTATTTCTAGACCAGGCATATTGGAGAAAATATGCAAGAAAGTCGAAGACAAAAAAGAGTTTCTAATTTGATAAAAGAAGAACTCAGTCGTCTTATCATCGAGTCCTTTCAGGATTCCACATCTGGACTTATAACTATCACGCACGTTTCGATGAGCAAAGATCTCAAGAATGCTCATGTCTATTTGAGTGTTATAGGTCATTCCCCAAAACAAGAGATTTTGGACCTTCTCAATGAAAGACAAGGTTATCTACGAAAAGCTGTTGCCTCCAAAACAAAATTAAAGTATAATCCCATGCTAATTTTTTCTCTTGATGACAGTTTTGAATACGAAGAAAGAATCCAAAACGTCATTAAGACGCTGAACAAAAATGAAAAATGATCCCGTTGAACTAATTAGTAAAAAAATTATCCAGAGTCAACGCATCGTTATCACATCACATCTCAGGCCAGATGGGGACTCCATCTGCACCAGTCTTGCCCTTTATTTTATTGGAAAACATCTCGGGAAAGACATGACCATTATCAACAAAGACAACACCCCTTTCCCTTTTAATCAATACCCAGACGTTGAAAACATTCAAATCGGGCAGATCGCTCCTCAAAAGTTCGATGTCATCATCCTGCTCGAATGTGCTAATGTCGGCCGTTCTGGCCATCTCAACATCGACGACTATTTCAAAATCAACATAGACCATCATTTCTCTAACGATTATTTCGCGGATATCAATTGGGTCGATCCCCATGCTTCTGCCGTTTCGGAAATGGCTATCAAGCTCTGCAAAAAATTAGATGCCCCAATAACTCCTGATATTGCCAGCCATCTATATTGCGGAATTGTCTCTGATACAGGATCTTTTCAATTTTCGAACACCAACGCGGAGGCCTTCAAGGCTTGTTACGAGCTCGTCTCGTTTGGAGCAAGTCCGATAAAAGTCTCGGAACATCTGTTCAACAATAATCCTCCGGAAAAAATAAAACTTCTTGGCTACGTCCTATCAACTTTACAAATGAACGAAACAGGAGATGTCGCAGTGATCACGATGTTCAAGGAACACCTCGACAAATTGAATCTCAAAGAAATCGAAACGGAAGATATCACAACTCTTACTCGATCCATCAAGGGTGTGAAGATGGTTTTATTTTTTAAACAGATGGCCGAGGATACATTTCGTGTCAGTCTTCGGTCGAAAGGATCGGCCAATGCGGCTGAAATAGCCGAGTATTTTGGAGGAGGGGGACATCGCCACGCTGCAGGATTTACTGTCAAAGGAAAACATGAGGAGCTGATTCAGGACATCCCAAAAAAGGTTCGCGAGCTCCTAACAAAAACCGAAAGTTCCTAATAGTCCCCCCTAAATCGCATCATGGATGGCCTTATTCTTGTCTATAAACCCAAAGGGATGACTTCTCATGATATTGTTATCCGCATCAGAATAATTTTGGGCATAAAAAAAGTTGGGCACTTTGGCACCCTTGATCCCTTAGCAACAGGTCTATTGCTCGTCGCCGTGGGCAAGGCTACCAGGCTGTTCCCATTTTTTTTGTACTTAGCTAAGACCTACTCGGGACGGATAAGACTGGGAATTGCCACCGATACCTATGATTCAGAGGGGAAACCTGTATCGAAAGAATCAAAAATGTATCCAGAAGAAAATTTTCTGCTCGAAAACATGAAAACATTTCGAGGAGAGATTGAGCAGGTCCCTCCACCCTATTCAGCAAAAAAATATAAAGGCGAGGCCCTTTATAAGCGGGTTCGCAGTAAAAAAGAATACAAATTGAAATCAAATAAGGTAATCATTCATTATTTCAGGCTGAAAAACTATTGCCCTCCTTATATGGACTTCGATGTTAAATGCTCGTCTGGAACCTATATTCGATCCATTGCACAGGATCTTGGACAAAAGTTGGGATGCGGGGCACACCTTGATCAGCTTGAAAGGACAGAGATAGGAGAGTACCACATAAACAAATCCTATACATTGGAAAAAATCGAAAAAATGTACTCGTTGGGCCAGGCTAGTCAATTTCTCCATCCGATAGAAGACCTTTTGCCAGAACTGCCAAAAATCGTCGTGAATGACAGCACGGCAAGCCTTGTTCGATCAGGTAGCTATTTTTTCCCAGATTCAGTGTCCATTTCTTTTTCCACCGATGAAGACGCAACCTCTGAACATGTAAAAAGGCCGGACATTTTTAGGATTTTTGACTCCCATGGAAAACTCCTCGCTTTTGCCACAAAGAATGCCGGAAACAACTCTCTGCATCCTTTCCTCGTTTTTGACTCGAAAAACACCTCTCTATAAGGTCCCGATTCCTCATTCCCTCAACGAGAAATTCGAACATGTCTGGGTTTATTCTTGAATTTTATTTAAAGGTAGTGTATTTTATTGGGGACATGAGATTAACCAAAAGTCAAATTGAGCACATGGCTTTTGTCATCGTGCGAAATCTTCTGAAACAAGAAAAAATCATCGCAGAAAAAAAGAATAAACTTATAGAAGAATTGGAAAATTTGATCCTAGAAGAGTTCCAAAATGAAGATAAGCTCGATCAGGAGGTAAGGGAAATTCTAAGTCAGCACATGGAAAAAATCCGGAAAGACAACATCGAGTACCAAACGATGTTTCGGATGATCAAGACAAAACTCGCAAAAGAAAGGAAGCTAATTCTGTGAGCATACGGTTTTCGCGAGAAAAAACAAACTTTTTGGCCCGCCAGGTCCTCGATTATCTATTCGAGGATGAAGAAGTCGAATTTCTAGATGAATCAAATGAGATCAGACTGAGTATAGTGCGGAGCATCGAAGATGAACTCAAGTTGTATGACTTGATTGACCAACGAGCTATAGAAAAAATCCAATCCCAAAAAAAGGCTATCAAAGAAGGAAGCCGAGAATGGGAAATTCTTTACCGGAAATATTATAACGAGGAAATATCCAAGCTCGGGAAATTTATCGAATAAAACGTCTGTTATTTCCCCTAGGCATACCCTCTGCTTTAGTGAAGATTTTTAACGCCATTCTCTCATCAACTTTTTCGGCCTTGCGGAACTGCACACGTTATTTCTTTCTTATACTAAGATGTCCAGAGCTATTCTCAACCCTCTTGTTTGGATTATCCAGTGCTCAAACAGTCCTCAGGTCCGATTTCATCGGATCCCCTCGAAAGTTGAATCAGAAAGGCTAAATCATCAATGTCGCTTCGGGAATACCTAGCGGAAATAAATATTGCGTTAGAATAATCATGTTTATGAATAATCCACGTCAAGTGTCTTCTAGAAGATATTCTGAATCAGAACAACAACCTGAATCCAAGAATGAGTTTGTGATGTTTGGAAAAGGATCGGTCTTCTCCGATGGGTCCTTGCCCTTCGAAAAAGATGGAACCGATGGTCGTGTAGTTATTAAAGATGTTAATCCCGATATTCCCGAGGAGAAAAACATCGGTCTGCTCGCGATTCACTCTCACTTGGGTATTGATTCCCAATCCGGCACCTACGTATACAGGTTCAAAGTGGTAGTTCAAGATTGCATTGAGCAACATGAAGGACTTCCAAGGCTCGTCTTTCATGGCTAAAGCTCCTCCTCCTTCCAAGAAAAGGCTGAAGTTTGAGGGAAGCATGAGGGCGATTCCCAGACGTCCATCGATATACGGGCCATGACTTCCCTTTGCTTGCAAAAACCCAACATCGGTTAAGACATAAAGCTTTTTCTCCTTGACAGTGATCTCGGCCCTACAGGGTTCGGACATGGCTCCGAAATCATCAGTTACGACAACCGTTATCGTGTATAGCCCTGCAGTATCGAAAATCATCTCCCAATTGAAAGGTTTATCTGTGGCGTGTGTATCCACAACATTCCCTGTTTCGTCAGCAACCTCGAAATTCGCCTTTACTACTTCTCCATCTAAATCGGCTGAACCTGTGGCATCAAAAATGAATGGTTTTGTTATTAAATCCTCTGCTGGCGTGGCGGTGAGCTGGCAGGTGGGGGGATGATTGATATAAGTCTTGGCATCACATGGATTTGTGGAGGGGGCACCTTTGACATTGAAGGCCTTAGCTGTAAAAACATACTCGCCTGGCTTGGCGAACTTGGTTTGCCATTTGGGAGAATCGGGAGTAAGGGTCTTTGTCGTTATCTTTTTGCCTTCCGCGTTAAAAACTTCCACTTCCATGGATTTGGCATGTTGCGAGCCGCTCATATCCAAAGATATCGGGTCATTGATATTGGCTTTCTCAGGTTCAACTTGAATGTCACAAACAGCATCGGGAATAATCTCTTCGACCTTTAAAAGAGAAATGTTACCACAGGGTTTGGGCATGACAATTTCATAGTGCATGTATCCCTTTACAACAGTGAAAGAAAAAACGGGGAGGGCTTCCTTTCCTGCCCATTCGAGGTCCTCGACAACCTTAACCTTGCCACGAGACCGAAAAAGCATCCACATAAATTTGTCCCCTACAGCAATCTCCTTCTCTTTAAAGGCAGATTCCTTTATCTGATCCATAAAGGGAAAGAAGAGATCTCCGGAGCCGGCCAGATCAAAACCATATTTGATATCTGCTGCATATTTCTCCAACAGGGTTTTCATGACCTCTTCTGTCGGGACTTGCCCTTTGATCCTTACTAAGCTGTACCTTCCGATCTGCTCCAACTTTTTGGTTTCTGCAAAAGTACTTAAAGTGAATAAGATTAGGATCCCCAAAGCGAAAAAGAATAATTTTTTGTTTTTCATCCCTGCCTCCTTTCGGCAATAGAGTGAAAATTGCAATGATTAATTTATAATAGATTATAAATTCTCCTATTTGTCAAGAAAAAAAGAGCATATGTGAGCATATTAACCTGGATTATTCACGACCTGAGAATAAGCATGTGATGCCCCTCAAGAAAATGTATTTGAGAGCTTAAATTGACGGCTTAGTTTTGAGTATGATAAGTTTATCTCAAAACGATGCGAATACTTTTTATATCCAACCTCTATCCCCCCTATCACAAAAGGGGCTACGAGATGGATTATCAAGATATAGTCGAATCTTTGAAAAATCGTCAACACCAGATTCAAGTGCTTACCAGCGCTTATGGATTAGAAAAGACACAAATAGACAACAGCATACACCGGGTGCTAACGATAAACTTCGAGGATTCAGCGGATTGGAAGGATGTTTTTCTTAAGGAATTGGTCAACCAGACAGTCTTCGAGAAAACGTGCTTTGATTTTAAGCCAGAAATTTGTTTTTTCTTCAATCTTTCCCATGTTTCTCTTTCACTCTATTCCCTGGCCATGGAAATGGATCTACCCACTTGTTTTTATTATGCTAACAACTGGTTCGTTACTCGAGAAAAGGACCAGTGGTACCAGCTATGGCCAAAAGGAGAAAAAGGATTCCGGATCCTCCGATACCTCACGACTCGTTTCAAGCTTTTGTCACCTCAGCAGCAGCTTCCTTCATCTCATTCGGTTTTTGCCAACCACTATCTAAAAAATTTAGCTCTTGAATTCAAAACAACAACACCTGATACCTTTGTTATTCCCTGCGGCGTCAATGTGCACCGCTTTCCGTATAACAAAATCAAGAGTCAAAAATCTAATCGTTTGTTGTATGTGGGACAAATTCACCCGGATAAAGGAATTGATGATGTCCTAAAAGCCTTGTTTCTCCTCAACCGCAGATACGGAGAGAATCCCTTGTCATTGACCATCGCAGGAGATGAAAAATCTGCACCATACTATATGGCTCATCTTAGGGATCTTGCGGATAAACTCGGGATTATGAAAGAACTGGAATTCGTCGGCTTCATTCCACAACAAAAGATGCCGGATCTTTACCATTCCCATAACATATTTGTTTCCCCCTCCCATGCAGAGGAATCTTCAACCAGAGCATTATTGGAAGCGATGTCCTCCGGAATGGCCATTGTCAGCACATCGACAGCCAGCAAATCTGAAATCCTCGAAGATGGAGCCAATGCATTGCTGTATCCGAAGGGCAATCCTGACGCATGTGCCGAAAAAATCCAGCGTTTGATCGAGGAAACTACGCTCATGGAATCCATCCGCATGAGTGCAAGGAGCACTGTTGACATAAAATATCAGCTCTCCCAATCGGTAGATTCCATCGAACAAATACTCAACAAAATCACAGAAACAGAAAAGCCTTTCCGCTCTCCAGGCAAAACTCATCACAAGGCCTGTATAGACGACCTCGTTCGCAGGGCAAAAAGATGGTTGACACTGGGAAAACTTTTTGTTTTTGTTCGGATCTTGTTGCGACCTAAATTCTTCATACAAATACCTGTGAAAATCTATAAAAAACTCATTGGTTTCACCCCACATTCCCTTCATAAGATCATTTTTGATACCTATTTCTTTTTGAAGGGTCGAAGTCATAAAAAATCCACATTCCATTCTCAACACATGCAACGGATACTTGTCTTACAACTTGCCGACATCGGCGATGTTGTATTAACCAGTCCTTTCCTTCGTGAACTACGACGGTATTTTCCAAAGGCTTGGATAGGTCTCACCGTTCAGCCGAGAATGTTCAATCTGGTAGAAAAATGTCCTTATGTTGACGACGTGTTTTCGTATGACTGGGGACCGGCTCAAAAAAGGGAAACATACCTCCGGGGTTCTCCGCGTTGGTGGATACAAGCCTCCCGAACAGCCAAGCACAATTTTTGGGAACATCAACTGGACATGGCCATATCAACCCGTTGGAATGAAGAGCCCTGCCAAGCAGCATCTCTGATTCTCATGTATGCCAGCGGCGCTGCCCATCGTATCGCCTACAAAGCGATATCCTCAAAACAAATGCGCTATGGCTGGAAGGACCTGGACCGCTTGATAACTGAGGGACCGGTCAGAGGCAATCCCAAACATGAAGTGGAACAACAACTGGACATCTTGCGATTTCTTGGAGCAACGCTTAACGATACACGGTTGGAAGTATGGACTTCCCAAGAAGATGAACAGTTTGCCCAAAACGTGCTGAATAAATATGGTATTTCACAGACGGATGGGCTTATCGCTTTTGCTCCTGGAGCAGCTTGGCCTTACCGCCGCTGGCCCGCACTTCGTTTCATCGAATTGGGCCGGTGGCTGCAGGATACTTACAAAGTTTTTGTTTTGATTCTAGCAGCAAAAAACGAACAAGATTTAGCTCTTCAAATAGAAGGAGGATTGCAAGAGGGGAAAACGGTCAACCTTGCCGGAAAAACCACATTACGAGAGATGGCGGCCATTCTCAAGCACTGCAAACTTTTTATCGGAAATGACTCTGGTCCCCTGCATATCGCAACAGCTGCAGGGATTCCCGTTGTAGGATTCTACGGACCTGGAGAATATCAACGCTTTAAACCTTGGGGGACGAATCACGAGGCGCTTCGGCTAGGTCTTTCTTGCAGTCCGTGTTCACAAAATTGCCTATTCAGAGAGCCTCGTTGTATTGAAGGAATAACTATGAGCCAAGTGAAAAATCTCCTTTCCCTTAAGATGTCCTCCATTCTTGATCTATCTTGAAATGCGCAACAATTGTTTATAAAATAAAAAATAAAGACTTTACTTGGATTATTCACGAGTTGAGACTTGCCACTCTACCCTAACATTAGAGGAGGGGCAAGGCAGTGGCCCAGATGCTGTATTTGCATACCGCAAATGGGCTACAAAGAAGCCGATGTAGTGAGATCGGCTCGCCCGCAGGGTAAAAAAGGAAATGGATAATAACATCGCAAAAGAAATAACAAAAATGAAAAAAGAGTTGCATAAAAAAAAAGAAGAGATCCGTAATTTGGAAGAATTAGTCAAAAAGGAAATAGACAGAGAGTTTCCTTCCGATCTAAAGAATTTCTCGGAAAAGGAATTGGGATCACAAATGGACGAATATATTTCCCTTTTAAACAAATCTGTCGACCCTGTTCCAGATAAAACGTCCATCACATCCCATAGAAGATTAATCGGAAAACCTGTTGTTTGGATAAAACGAATTCTTTTAAAGATGACCAGGTCTTACATCACTCTCATTTTGGACAAGCAAAAGACATTCAATCAACATTGCATTGCTTTATACCAGAATTTGATAATTCACCAGAAAAAGTATCATGAAAAAATAAGCCACATCGAAGAAAGGATCGGGGAATGTGAGGTCCATCTGAATGTCATCTCAAAAAAACTCGGGGAAATTGACGTAAATCTCGTTCAGCACAGAACCGATACTTCTCCGGATAAACCCAAAAAAGAAAATATATAAGGGAACAACTTGTTAACCTGGATTATTCACGTACCAAGGCCCTCCGCCCCACCCTAGCATTAAAGGATGCGAGGAATTGGCCCATATTGCTGAAGAAAAAAAGTATCAGCTTTTTTTATGAATAATTCAGGCTGAATAATTGAAAAACATGGAAATTTTCTTGGAACTATTAAAGAATCTTAAGCTTCAACCCCATGCAGCTTTCCCAGAGTTTTTGGCTGAAATAAAAAGGATATCACATTCGGAAGGGATTCAAGCGGCATACAACTTTTTGCTACATGCTGAAGTATTTCTGAATTTGCGCAAACCCAAGTTGGGCATCTATGACCATGCGTTTCACTTTATTGGCGGAGCACAAAAATATGGTTTATCCCTAATTTCTGCGCTTCAGGACCAATTCGATATCACAATCATCTCTAACAAAGAAATCAGTCATTCCCATTTTATTCACTGGTATAATCTCGACTTATCCCATTGTGAGATAAAAATCATCAAACTCCCCTATTTTGAACAGAAGAATGATCTTCATCTTGATCCTGCATGTATTTCAAAAAATGAAGAAAATCCATTTTGCCTGATAAGCAAAGAAAGCGGGAACTACGATATTTTTGTCAATAACAGCATGAATGAAATGGTATACCCGTTATCGAATATTTCCGTATTGGTTTGTCACTTCCCAGAACGAAGACCTAAAACTTATTTTTATGCCGATCAATACACGCATATCATATACAACAGTCAATATACCGCTGAATGGATCAAGAAAAAATGGAATCTCACTCCGCATGAGCATGTCTATCCTCCCGTTGATATGGAACCTGGAAGACAGAAAATGCAAAAAAAGAAAACGATTATTTCTGTGGCTAGGTTCGAAGTAGAGGGCACAAAAAGACAAAAGGAAATGATGGAGACATTCCTGAAACTAAAGAATGAATACCCAAAGGTCACAGAAGAGTGGGCATTCAAGCTGGTCGGAGGAAGTGACACAAAGAATCCTTATCTTCAGAGATTGAAAAAAATTGTCGACCAAAACCCAGATAAAAATATTCAATTGAATGTCAATATTCCGCTAGAAGAGCTAAAATCTTTGTACCAGGAATCGACATTATTTTGGCACCTATGCGGACTGAAACATGCAGACCCATCGGAAATAGAACATTTCGGCATGACCGCCGTTGAAGCCATGCAAAATAGAGTGGTTCCTGTCGTTTATGACGGCGGTGGCCTGAGAGAGATCGTGGATCATGGCATAAACGGTTTCAGAGTCAAATCCAAAGCTGAGCTCTTGCACTATTCGCTGGAGTTATTCCAAGATGAAGGACTTGTCCAGAATCTAGGTGAAAATGCCCAAAAAAAATCTCAAGAATTCTCGAGGCTCAAATTCGAAGAAAGGATTCACGTATTCTTCACCAGACTTCTTAGCTCTTATAACTCTCCCGATTAACCTGAATTATTCATAAACATGATTTTTTTTTACGGGATTTAGTGCTATATGCATTGAAATCAGGGACATGTACCGATTTTCCGAAATCGGTAACGTGTCCCTTGATTTTCAGATTTAGCCTAGGAAATTTTTAATAACTTGATGGATTAGGCCGGAATCCCTGGGCTGGGAATTCATGGCGGCATGGAAGAGCTGCAAAGGTTCGTGTTTGTTCTCAACACGCTTTTTAAGATACCATTGCGCCTCGCTTATATTAATCTCCGGATGAATTTGCAAACCCCAAATGGGGTGATTCCTTAATCGAAATCCCTGCACTTCACATAGATCTGAAGAGGCAAACACAAGGAACTCATCAGGTAATTCTTTCACCTCATCAAGATGAGAAGAAAAACAAAATGCGGATCGTTCATCTCCAATAAAATTATCTTCTCGATTGATTGTTATGGAAATCCATCCTATTTCAGGACTGGCGCATCTCTGGACATGATGAGGACCGGCTAAGGCAACTGCAAGGAGCTGATGTCCATAACAACTCCCGAGGAGAGCTACTCCCCTCGCTGTCGCTTCTTTCACGAGATCGATTTCATCGTATACCCATTTCTCCTTTTGCAAGATGGAGGCCTCAGAACCAGTGAGAATGATATGGGTAAAATCTTGAATGTCAGGGAATTGACAAGAAGTGGCTTTAAATATATCAAAATCTGTTTCAAGATAAATCTTCCAATGTCGAATTGGATTATATATGGAATGGTCTATCGCATTATCAATAACCGCAAGCCTTTTCATTCCTCCATTATATGGCTTTTTTCTAAAAACTCAAGCCAAGCCAACCCACTCCACCCCAACATTAAGGTAGCAACTATGCGTCCATTTTTTTGGGGGAATACGTCCAACATGCCTGATAGACCTTTAAGTTCACCCACACAATATGGAAGAGAACCAGATAATAAAGAGAAAGTTGCTCATGAAGTTGTTTTTATCATTTTCTTTTTTTTAATAACTTAATTTGATATAATTCTTGACTTAGCGGAGGAAAGAAGTGTATGAGGTCAAACTAGATTCAGAACTCCATGTGATAACACCGAACGAACCGGGAATCCTGGGACGAGTCCTGGGAACTTTAGCTAATGCAGGAGTCAATCTCAGAGCGCTGAATGCGTTTTCAGAGGGGAAAAAAGGTGTTTTCCTCATGGTTACATCGGATAACACAAAAGCTAAAAAATACCTAAAAATTCTGGGGTATCAAATCAAATCGAATCCTGTTGTAACCATTCTTGTTGAAGACCGCATTGGAACCGGGTCGGAAATAGGGGCACTCCTCGGTAATGCTGTGATCGATGTTGACTATTGCTACGGGTCAGCCGCAGGAGTGGGTAAAGTCCTGCTTGTTATTAAAACCAGCGATAATAAAAAAGCCGTTGAAACTCTAAGATAGCCAAAAACACCTTGTTTCTGGAAAAATATGCATCCCCAAGGTCCCAGGACAAAACCCGCATCAATAGGGACGGAAAAAGCGGCATTATTTTCTATTGGATCTCTCGAGGAAAAAATTCCTTTTGTCTTGTACCCCCTTCTCTTGTCATTAGATCTCGTCCTATGCAGGTGCAAAAACTATGAGTATCCTAAAAATCTATCTGTTGAACTTATAAATGAAATCAAATCTTCACTTCAAAAGAAAAAAATCAAAAGTGTCGTTTTTGATCTCAGAATTCATGATTGGATAAACACGCCCTGTTTAAGACGTTCCCGCATTTTAGCCCAATCTCTGCAAGATATTTGTAGTGATCTTCAGATCAGCAATTCTATCATCCTGAGCAACGGTGGTCAGCTCATCGGGAATGCCGTTGGAGTTTTTTCTGAAAAGATGGAAGCCAGAGAAGTCCTTAGAGGGGAAGGGCCTCCGGATTTAACAAAATTTGCCCTGGAAATCGGTGCGGATTTTTTACTGATGACAAAAAAAACCAATCAAAGGATAGAAGCCAAAAAATGGCTGAGGGATCAAATCATCAACGGAGAGTTTACCTCAGCTCACCTTGATTTCACAGAGAAAAGGATACTTTTATCTCAAAAAAAAGGATATGTTCACCACCTTGCCATGGAAAAGCTTCATGCTCTAAGGTCAGATCTAACTTCAGTTCATCCCGTGATTGGTCTCTCCCTCAAAAAAAAACCCGGTGACTGGATCGCAAAAGGAGATGCCATTGTGGACGTGCATCTCTCTAGAGGACAAAAAAATCCGATCAAACAAGAGACCTGCCAAAGAATATTTGTGATCTCCAACGATCCCCCAAATCATCAACCACTTATACTGGAAAGACTTGGATTGAACATACACTCTTAATACACATTTCCAATCGTTCCTCTTTTCCTCGCTGAAACAAGACGGAAAATCCGCGGACCGACGTATCAGCATGCCTGATTATTTCTTTGAACTTTGGTTTTCTGTATGATAGACTCCTTTGTGTTTTAATTTCAAAAAAGGATTGCCATAATGTCAGAATTTCAACCCTACGTTCCCGAAGATATATCTTATAAAGACTGGACGCTCAGAGGTGTTATCGTCGGAGCCATATTTGGCGTGATTTTTGGATCAGCCAATGCTTATTTGGGATTGCATGTCGGTCTCACGATTTCAACAGCCATCCCTTTGGCGGTCATCGCTGTAGCTGTTTTTAAAGTTTTGACTCCGATTCTGGGAAAAAGTTCCATTTTAGATAGCAATATCGCTCAAACGACGGGCTCGGCAAGTTCTTCTTTGGCATCAGGACTGATATTCACCATCCCTGCTCTTTTCCTATGGGGATTCAATCCCAGCATATTCAAAATGGGCACATTAGCCCTGCTCGGCGGTGTCCTGGGTGTGCTTTTCATGATTCCGCTGAGAAAAGCCTTGATCGTAAAAGAGCACGGAGTTCTTCCCTATCCGGAAGGCACGGCAGCCGCTCAGGTTCTCATTTCTGCTGAGGAAGGTGGAGCGAAAGCAAAAACTATTTTCATCGGACTGGGAATAGGAGCGGTTTACACAGCTTGTGTCCGGTTTTTGCATCTTTGGCCTGAAAAAATTTATGTCAATCTCCCTGTGTTGAAAAAGGCCAAGTTGGGCGGAGAGCCGATGCCGGCTCTGCTCGGTGTGGGATATATATTAGGCCCACGAATTGCCGCTATCATGGTGGCCGGAGGACTCCTATCCTGGCTCGGTGTCATTCCTTTGATAGCCTATTTTGGGGAAAACCTGAATGTTCCGTTGTTTCCTGAAAAAGAATTATTGATAGCCCAGATGACTCCCGGAGAAATCTGGGACAAATATATCCGGATGGTCGGCGCCGGGGCTGTTGCTGTGGCCGGCATCATCGCGGTCAGCAAATCCATTCCCACGATGTACAATGCCCTGAAGATGGGAATAAAAGCTCTCAATCTGAAAAAGGACAATGCCCAAGCCTTGAGAAAAAGAACACAGATCGACCTTCCGATAACCGTGCTAGGAATCGGTGTTCTGGCTGTTATCATTCTCCTCGTCCTCTCCCCACAAACCCTCGGCATGGACACTTCCATTCTCGTAAGAATAATAGCGGCTGTTTGCATCACGATCTTTGCCTTTTGTTTCGTAACGGTCTCTTCCCGGATCGTGGGCATGGTTGGGGTCACATCCAATCCCACATCAGGTATGGCCATCGTGACACTCCTCGGCACATGCCTTTTGTTTTTGGCATTAGGATGGACAGATACCATCGCACAAGTCACAGCCCTCACCATAGGCACTGTTGTTGCCGTTTCAGCATCTATCGCCGGCGACATCTCGCAAGACCTCAAAACCGGCTACATCATAGGAGCCACTCCCAAAAGGCAACAGACATCAGAATTGATCGGCGTCGTCACATCCGCATTTGCCATCGCAGCGGTTATCTGGCTACTGGGAGAAGCCTTTGAATTCGGATCACAAGCTCTGTCCGCGCCCCAAGCCACCTTGATGAAAACCGTGATCGAGGGTGTGCTCGGAGGAGATCTTCCTTGGGGATTGGTTATGATAGGCGGGTCATTCGCCATAGTGGCTGAATTGCTTGGAGTACCCTCTCTTCCGTTTGCCGTTGGCATATACTTGCCCCTATCCACGATGACACCGATATATGTGGGAGGCCTCGTCCGGTACTTTGTCGAAAAAAAAGCGGGCGATAACTCAGAACTCAAAAAGAAAAAAGGAGAAAACGGCATCCTTCTCGGATCGGGATTTATCGCAGGGGAAGGGATCGCAATGGTAGGAATAGCGGCATATGCTTTTATTAGAAAAGCCACACCTGAAGGAATCGGACTTGTCTGGCCTGGCAATCTTGGCGATTTTATTGCTCTGGCCGCCTTTTTCTCTATGGTAGCTTTTATAATTTATAAAACGCGAAAGTAACTGATATGAATATCCTGATCATTGTTTTTGTCCTTATCCTTTGGTTATTCCTGGGTTACAAGGTGTACGGCAGTTTCATCGAAAAAAAAGTCCTTCAAATCGATAAAACCCGCCCGACTCCGGCACAGGAAATGAATGATGGAATCGACTACTCTCCAGCGAAAAAACCTATCCTGTTTGGCCACCATTTTTCTTCCATCGCTGGAGCCGGTCCAATCATTGGGCCGTTGTTGGGTGTTCTGTATTTCGGTTGGTTAGGAGCTCTTCTTTGGGTGGCTTTGGGAAGCGTATTTCTTGGGGCTGTCCACGACTACACAGCGCTGATGACCTCTGTTCAGAACAAGGGAACCTCCTTAGCAGATATTTCTGAGAAAACGTTAGGAGTGCGAACAAAAATAATCTTTTCCCTCTTCCTCTGGTTTGCCTTAGCCTTGGTCATCGCAGTATTCGCCGTTGTGGCTTCCCGGACTTTGGTGTCCCAACCGGAAATCGTGATTCCCACATTCGGATTGATCTTTCTGGCGATGATATTCGGATGGTTGATTTACAAAAAAGGCATCCCGACTCCTGTGGCCACATTGATTGCCGTCGCCGTTCTTTTTCTCTTGATTTATTTGGGAGAGCTGATGCCTGTGGAACTTCCTGCAAAAGTCTTGGGCATGTCCAACCAAAATTTTTGGTTTTTTGTCCTGATCATATACAGTTTGTTCGCATCATCCCTTCCGGTGTGGTTTCTCCTTCAACCGCGCGATTATATCAGCACATGGATCCTTTTTCTCGGTCTCGGGCTAGGATATCTCGGACTTATCGTGTTTCAACCCTCCATCCAAGCACCGGCATTCGTTTCTTTCTCGAGTAAGGGAGGACCTCTCTGGCCGATGCTTTTTGTCATTATTGCCTGTGGGGCAATTTCTGGATTTCACTCGATAGTGGCAGGAGGAACAACGTCCAAACAGCTTCCGGATGAAGTCTCCGGCAAATTGATCGGTTTTGGCGGGATGATAACGGAGGCGGCTTTGGCAGGTCTCGTCATATTTATAGCAGCGGGTGTCTTGACGTGGGATCCCTCAGGGGCAGAAAACCAGTTCGGCTTCCAGTACCTGATGACAACGGTGGGAGATCCGATCAAGGCCTTTGCCACGGGTTATGGGAGAATAATCTCTTCTCTTCCCGTCATTACTTTGGCTATTGGTTCCTTTTTTGGGATGGTCATGTTGAATGCCTTTGTTCTCACAACCCTGGATACTGGAACAAGACTCGGTCGGCTGATTTTCACCGAATTATTTGGGAAAAAGGCCCCCATATTTAAAAACCGCTGGGCAGCCTCTTCGATAATACTCTTGTTTGCCGGTTTAATGGGAGCTACCGAGGGATATAAAGCCATATGGCCGGTTTTTGGAGCTTCGAACCAACTAGTTGCAGCACTGGCTTTGATTGTGGTTTCATCCTATCTTGTAGCGATTAAAAGACCCAAGAAGTACACTCTCTATCCCGCCTATTTCATGCTCTTGACCACACTGGCAGCTCTTTTCTATCAGGGGACAAAATTCTTCAAGAACGGAAGCTTTCTATTAGCCGGAGTTAGCGTTCTATTGATCGGGCTGGCTTTTATCATAGTCTATGATGCACGCCATATTTTATTCAACTTAAAGACCAGAAATTAGATTCTGCTGACTTTGAATAAAACTCCTTTTGGATCCGGGCAGCATAGGGTTTCTGTCTCAGCGATCCAATCATCATGCGGAAGCTCATCCTCCCTTTGTTTGGCAGTCAGGAAAGGAAAAAGGCTGTTCAAGGCGTAAAGACAAACCTTTTTTTCTCCGGGTATTTCGATCGTTCCTTCTCCTCTTATGAAAAAATAATCTCCGACTTTGTGCCTGGCTCCACACTGTTCTTTAATCTCCACGACTTCGACCTTTAGTTCCTTCATTTTTCCTCCTCTTTTTTACTTCACCAATATACCTTTCCAAAAAAAAAAAATCAATTTCTCTGTAACGGATGTAAGCATCTCCATTTCCATGATACCAAAATGCTTTATATTGGCTTTTAGGAATGGTTTTGCTCCCGTGGAAAAAGGGGACGGTTCTATTTTTTTCGCTGATTAAATCAAAGGCCAAATATTACAGAAAACAAAAATAGATCCGTCTCCTTTTTTCATTGACAAATCCCAAGTGATTGTCATACAATTAATTGCTACCGAACGGAGAATACAAGGAGGAAGGAATGGCAGCAAATGCTGAGCCTAATGTGGTCCCCTTATGCGATGTCTTATTGGTTCTCATCATCATTTTCATGGTTCTCACACCAACAGTTCAAAAAGGATTCGATGTAAAACTCCCCGAAACGACTCAAGACGCAAGCTCTACGCCAGGCAGTTTGATCGTTATGACGTTATTGAAGGGTGATCGAGTAGATATCAATAAGAAACTATGGACAATGGCCGACGTCGGAGACGAACTCAGACGCATTTATGCCACTCGTCAGGAAAAGACTGCATTCATACGAGCCGATGCTAAGCTTCCTTATAGCAAAATCATTGAACTCCTGGACCTCGCAAAAGGAGCTGGGGTGGAAGTCATAGGCATAATCCCTGAATATTTCACAGAGGAAGATATTCAATAGGAAATCTTTTTCTACACTGAACACAAGTTCCTGCAAATTCACTTTTATTTCCCCTTATTTATTCTCTTTATCTTCCCTGAATAAATAATAATTCTTGCCCATTTTGTGTGGCTAGACTTTAGTGTAAAAAGACATCAGGAGTCGTTCTTCGAGGGAACCCGACAAGCACTGGGTTCCAAGTATGTATTGAACTTTTATTATTTCTTGATCGGTCCGATGACCTCCTTGGAGATAACCAGTCTTTGAATTTCGTTGGTCCCCTCATAAATTTGAAGCAACTTTGCATCCCTCATCAGCTTTTCCATCGGATAGTCCTTCATGTATCCATAACCCCCAAAAATTTGAAGGGCGTCTGTCGTCACTTTCATAGCAATATCTGATCCATACATCTTGGCCATTGCGGATTCTTTTCCACAGGGTTTTCCTTGATCCATCATCCATGCCGCACGCCAAACAAGCTGCCGGGCAGCATCTATTTCGGTTGCCATTTGAGCGATCTTAAAAGCCGTGTTTTGATAAAGGGCAATAGGTTTTCCGAACTGCTTTCTTGTTTTGGCATATTCGATAGCATATTCCATCGCAGCTCTGGCAACTCCCACGCCGGCAGCTCCCACAGGAGCTCGTGTTTTGTCCAGTGTCCTCATAGCAATGATGAACCCCATGCCTTCTTTAGCCAATAGATTCTCGACAGGAACTTTAACATCCTCGAAAAAAAGCTCTACGGTGTTCGAGGCCCGGTGACCCATCTTGTCCTCTTCCTTCCCGATGATAATACCCGGAGTCTCGCGGGGAACGATAAAGGCACTCATTCCACGGGCTCCTTTCCCAGGATCTGTCAGTGCAAACACCGTGTACATACCGGCAATACCCCCGTTGGAGATAAAACACTTAGATCCGTTAATGACGTATTCATCGCCCTGTTTGACGGCTTTTGTCTTCAAAGATCCCGCATCCGAGCCTGCTTCCCTCTCAGTCAGACAGAAAGCAGCAAAAGACATATTTTCTGTCTGAGGGGTGAGGTATTTCTTTTTTTGTTCATCGGTTCCGAAAAGAATGATCGGGGTGTAAGCCAAGGCATTGACCATCATGGTTGTATACATACCTGCACATCCTGCAGACAATTCTTCGCTGATGATGACCGTGTCCACATCGGAAAGCCCTCCGCCCCCGTATTCTTTTGGGACCGTACATGTGAGGAATCCCACTTCAAAAGCCTTTTTCATCACATCTTCTGAAAACTCATCACCTTTATCATACTTGGCTGCATTGGGTTTCATTTCCTTTTCGGCAAATTCTCGACTCATCTCTTGAAGGGCCATCTGCTCTTCTGTTAAGCTGAAATCAATCACTCTTTCCTCCTGTATCGGTTAACCTGAACTTTTCATAAAAAATGTCGATGTTTTTTTACTTCAGCAATATCAGGAAGTTATCCTAACATTTCTGAAAATAACAACAAAACATTTTTTAGAATACCATTCTTTCGAGTTTAAATAAACCTTAATGTTAGGATTGGCTGGATCGGCATCGGCATTTTTTACCCTTATGGGAAACGCAGCGAACCAAAATAGCTGGGTGCGGTGGACAACCACAGCGTTAGTACTTCACCTGATTATCAAGAAGGAACTGTTCACGCACCATCGACCAAACAGGATTTTCCAGGCCCAAGATCGTATTCACGATCTCTTGGGGTTTTTCTCCCTTTTGAGGAACATTTTTTATTGAGAGCAAAAGTTTCCCTTCCGTTTCATCCACAGAAATCTTCTCGAGCGAATCTCCCCTGCTCTTTTTGAAATAATCGTTCATGATTTTTTCGACATGATTAAAATAACTCTCATCCGCTCCTTCAATCATGGAGCGACTTTTAACGGCCGAGATGACCTTCTTGTTTTGAAGGTCGAGAGAATAGACAATTGCTCTTATCTGCCTGTTCATCGGAACGTCTGTTTCCTCCAGGTGCCTCAATCCAAAAAACTCAACTCCTTCGATCAAAAACGGATTGATCCGTGACACAAACTCTTCCTCCGAGAAGATATAGGGAGACTTAAACTCTATCCATTCGGCTTTACCTTCCATTCCGAGCGGAAGAGCTGGAGGATAGGAAATCAACATTTTGGGATGGAATCCCTGCGAGTAGCTAACAGAGATGCCTGCTCTCCGGAATCCTTGCTGGATTATATTATTCAGGTCCATATGGGATAAATACCTTGCTTGATTTGTTTTACGGAATGATGCTCGATATCTCTGCACTTCTTCCGTCCGTTTACCTAGAGTTGGGAAATCCTCATCAACATCGGTTACACTTTCATCAAATCTTTTTTGATAGAATTTCGATAGTGAACATCCCTGACATGTCGCACAATCTTTCTCTGAACAAGAGGGGCTGGATTTCCCGTCCAGTGCCATTTTGAATTCTTCGAGCAAATGATTTTTTGTCAGTCCTGTGTCGATGTGATCCCAAGGAAGCACACTTTCTATATCTAGCTCAGAAAGGTATTCTCGAAAATCGATTTTTTCCGATTCAAAGGCATTTTCCCAGGTCGAAAACCGAAACACATCGTCCCAACTGTCAAACCTTGCGCCGCATTTCCAAGCATTATGCAACACAGCATTCAACCTTCTATCCCCTCTGGAGAAAACACCTTCAATAACCGAGAGCTCCAGAGAGTCCCGCTTCAATCTTATGGAAGGGTATTTTTTCAAATGCGATAACACAAACCTGAACTTCTCATTCAAGATATCCGCTTTCTCCATCCGCAACCACTGGAATGGTGTATGCGGCTTTGGAATAAACGAGGATATGCTGAGATTGATCTGAGGAGACTTTTTTAAAAACTTTCTTCCGATCCGGTGAATCTCTTTAACCATCTCTACTATTCCCAAAAGATCCTCTTCCGTTTCCGTGGGAAGGCCGATCATGAAATAAAGCTTCAGCCGCTTCCATCCCTCAGAAAAAGCATTTTCCACCGCCTCCCATATTTCATCATTTTTAAGACATTTGTTGATCACAGCGCGCAATCTCTCTGTGCCTGCCTCGGGAACTAGAGTAAATCCTGTTTTCCTCACTCTGACTATGTTTGCAGCGACTTCAGAGGTCAATCCTTTAGGACGGAGGGAAGAAAGAGAGAGGGATACTTTTTGCCTTTCCAGTTCCTTCATCAAAGACCGGATGATCGCTTCTAGATAGGGATAATCACTCACAGAAAGAGATGCCAAAGATACAGAATCATAACCTGTAGAACGCAGGCTTTTCAAGATACCTTTGATCACTGAGGACGGGCTTTTCACGCGAGGAGGAAAATATATGCTCGAGGCTTGACAAAACCGGCAATTCTGGGGGCATCCTCTAGCCACTTCCCATGCCACTCGATCAAATATCACTTGGATATTCGGGACGATGATATCCTCTGGAAACGGAGCCTGTTGAAAAGGAAACAGCACCCTTTTTTTAATCTTGGCGGGCATACCATCTTTGGGCTTGACAGTCACCAGTGGGATATTTTGGATTTGATAGGATTCGTACAGGGATGGAACATAAACTCCATTGATTTTTGCTAATTCACTCAAAATATCATTCTTATTCCCTGATTCTTTTTTCAAGGCCATGTAACTCTGTATGATCTCAAAAAAAACCTCCTCTCCATCTCCGATCACGAAAAGATCACAATAATCCGCTACTGGCTCTGGGTTGAACACAGCAGGTCCTCCAAAAACTACCAAAGGATATTCGAGACCTCTACTACCTGAAAAAAGCGGAATGCGTCCTAGGTCAAGCATGTTCAGGACGTTTGAATAGTTAAGTTCATACAAAAGAGAAAAACCGATGATGTCGAATCGATCGAGAGGGATTCTGTTTTCAAGCGAAAAAAGCGGAATATTCTTGGATCTCAGCTCATGTTCAAAATCTAGCCATGGTGCGAATACCCGTTCGGCCAAGATGTGAGATTTGGAATTAAGGATATGGTAGAGAATTTTTTGGCCGAGATAGGACATCCCTACTTCATACAAGTCGGGGAAGGCCAGGGCAACCTTCACGGCAACAGAGTCTGGATTTTTTTTCACAGAATTCCATTCTCCCCCCAAATACCGGCCAGGTTTCTCCACTTTTTGAAGAATTTCTTCTAGGTCATTCCACTCAATCATTTCCATCTAGGATTCCTTTCCTCGCATATTTTATAGGGATATCCTGCAAAACGCAAAAATCTTGGAAGCCAGACAAGCATCTTTTCTCCGCGACAAATGGGGCTTCTAGGGATGGTTGAAGCAACCATTGAAGATCCCGACCCAACCTAACCAAGCCTTTTTTACAGGTGGTTCTTCAAGGGCAACAATATAGGGGCTTTCCCATATTGTCGGCGAGGCTGTATTGAGCACGACAAAAATCATCACGGGAGCAAAACCATTCCTAAAAGCTATATAGAGTCCTTTCAGGAAGCTATACGTTGACAAACCTTCTCATCCGGACATTTATGACGAGCGAAACAGCCAGGTAATTCGTGAGCAAGGAAGATCCTCCATAACTAATTAAAGGCAGCGGAATGCCAGCAATCGGAAAAAGACCGATGGTCATAAAAACATTGATTAAAAATTGGAAAGCAATCATTCCCGCAACCATGTATATGATAAAAACACCTGCGCGATCTCTCGATTTTGTCACCGATTGAAATAGTCGAGCGAGGAATAAAAAATACACTAAAAACGTGACAATGACCCCGATAAACCCAAATTCCTCTCCGATAACAGAAAAGATGAAGTCTGTATGTCTGGCGGGGAGAAATCTGAGCTGGCTCTGCGTTCCCTTCTTATAGCCCTTTCCCAGAAAACCTCCCGAACCGATAGCAATCTTTGATTGGATTGTTTGGTATCCCGAGCCCAACGGATCTTTTCCTGGTGAAAGAAGTGTCGTGATCCTTTCTTTTTGGTATTCTTTAAGAATAACACCCCACCCAACAATTCCCAACAAAAGGGCCAATATAACGAGAATGATGACTGTTCTTTTTTTCAAACCCACCATCACAAAAACGGCCAATAAAATCGGAATATAGGTAAGAGATGTTCCCAAATCAGGTTGCAATCCTACTAATAACACGGGAATCCCAACGATCAAAATACTCAAAAAGCCGTGAACAAACGAGAGAGAATTTCGTCTGTATGTCGAAAACATGTGAGCCAGAACCAGTATCACTGCAATTTTGGTGATCTCCGAAGGTTGAATCTGGAAAAAAGGAAGAACGATCCAGCTTTTGGTTCCAGCGGTCAGCCGCCCGAAAAGCAAAATTCCGGAGAGAATGATAATGGCGATGCTATAGAAATATAGAGAATAAGCAACTAAAATTCTGTAATTCACGGATAAAAACACAAACAAGGCAGTCAAAGCCACAAATAACCAAAAAAATTGTTTGAGGGCATAATTTCCTGGCAAATAATGCGAACTGCTGTAGATAAAGGCTATGCCTATGGCTGAGTTGAGAATCAATAACCCTATCAAACCCCAATCGATGTTCCTGAGTTGGTTTCTATCTATCATGATTATCCCGGTACAGACGAAAAATCTCCCTTGCTATTGGGGCTGCTGTTGCCCCTCCCATTCCGCCATATTCCACAAGAATCGTGACAACAATCTCAGGATTATCCCTCGGGGCGAATCCTGTATACCAAGAATGGGTTTTAACGATTTTTTCATCTTGACCAAGCTTTTCTGCCGTTGCCTTGCTGATTACCTGCGTAGAACCTGTTTTCCCACAGACATCGAATCCTTGCACCTTTGATGCCCTTCCTGTTCCCTCTTCATTAACGGACTTCCACATTCCTGTTATGACTTTTTCAAAAATGGATTTTTGGATCTCTGCTTGCACCGCTCTTGTCCGATCAGATTTGTTCCTTTTAAAAAGATAAGGAGTCACTCCTTCTCCTCTATTCGCTATGAGAGCTGTAGATGCGGCTATTTGAAGAGGTGTCACCTGAATGGGCCCTTGCCCGATAGAAACGGAAATGGTCTCTCCAGGATACCAGGGTTCATTTCTTACTCTTCTCTTCCAATCAGGATCGGGAATCAGCCCTTCCTTTTCTCCAGGCAAATCGACTCCTGTCAGAGTCCCCAAACCCAGCATCCTTGCGTACTTTGCGATCTCCTCGATTCCCATCAATTTTCCAACTTGGTAGAAATAAATGTTACAGGAGTTTTTAATTCCATTGTACAGATTCATCGATCCGTGCCCTCCCTCGAACCAACATGAAAAAGGATGCCCATATATTCGAGTAGAGCCGGTACAATAATACGTTTTCCATTCGTTAACCACCTGGGAATCCAATGCTCCCAAGGCCATCGTGAGTTTGAAAATGGAGCCAGGCGCGTACAAACCCCGGATAGCCCGATTCTCCAAAGGAAATTCAGGATCCCGGAGCACATTGAGCCATTCTTCTGGAGAGAAACGGCTTATGAATTTGTTTGGATCAAAAGTGGGAAAACTTGTTAAGGCCAAGATATCGCCTGTCCTCGGGTCCAAAACAACAATGGCTCCTTCCCTCCCTTCAAGAAGCTCTTCAGCTCTACTTTGAATGGAAAAATCAAGAGTAAGGCTAATGTCCTGACCAGGAACAGATTCCTCCCTTAAAATCTCTCCCCTAGGCCTTCCCAAACTGTCAGCTATTTCTAAAACCCTTCCTTCTTTACCCACAAGCAGGTTCTCGTACTCCCTCTCGAGGCCAGTTTTCCCCACTAGATCACCCGGGCGCCTTTTTTGTATAGATTGACTGATCTCTTTTTGGGATATCTCTTGCAGATACCCGATGACATGAGACGCCAAGGTTTCATACGGATATTCTCTTTTGGGTTCAGATTGAATGATCAGTTCTGGAAATTCTGACTGTCTCGCCCTTACTCGAGAAACTTCTTCAAGCGTCAAGTTATCCTTTATAACGATCGGCTGAAACATCGGAAGAAATTTGTATTTTTCAATCCTTTCTCGCAAAACAGGAAGTTCCAGACCGAGCAGCTGGGATATTTTTTGGCAGGACTGTTCGATGTCCTGACAATTTTCTCGTATTATAGAAACCTGAAAAGAAGCAATATTGGTAGCCAAGATTATGCCGTTTCTATCTTTGATCAGCCCTCTTTGCGGCAGCAATATGATCTCACGTATGCGATTCGCTTCCGATTGTCTCCAGAATTTTTTATGATCAAGGATCTGTATTTTCCAGAAACAAAACAAAAGGAAAAGGAAAATTATTCCCACCAAGATAAACGTAATCTGAGCTTTATTCTGAATCGGAGTTAGGTCTTCATAGAATTGTTTTTCTTTTTTCATCATCCATTCTACATTTTTTAACTTTTCAGCTTGCGTACAAAACGAAATGCCAATGATCCTAAAACTGCCGTTATCAGGGGTTGAAAAAAGATGAGGCCTCCTCCTGTACTCACTCTCTCTGAAAAAATGGAAGAATACAAAACCGACCAGATAATCAACTCTACACACAAAAGCAGAAAAACAAAAACAAAATTACGCTTGATCGGTGTAACATTGATTTTGCCTGAAAAATACCCAGCGAAATATCCCATGATCGTCTTTGCAATCCCGGCTACTCCAAAGACACTCATAGAGAAGGAGTCTTGGATAAGGCCACAGATTGCACCCAAACAGGCCCCATAGATTTCCCCCTTTTCTAGAGCAAAATAGATCACGATCAAACTGAAGAAATTAAAAAGAAAAAGTAGTGAAACAGAAATTTTAGCAAGGAGTGAATAGAGCAAGAAAGCCACCAGAACTGAAAGGCCCGTCCTTATTAAATCTTTCATCACCTATCTCTAAAAAACTTCATTGACATCCGCTGTAATAACAGCCAATAAATCCAGATTTTGCATTTTAAAAGCCGGCACAACCTTGATCTCTTTAAACAGAGACGTATTCTCCACAATGGAAACAACATGGCCCACAAGAACACCTGGTATATATATCCCGTCAAAACCGGTCGTGATAAGTCTATCGCCTTCAACAATCAAGGTATCTGTAGCAAGTATGTATTCAAGATTGCACTGTCCATTCCCGATTCCGTTTATGATGCCCGGAACGTTCTTTCCTTGCGGGATAACATGCACACCGCTCTCGATATCCGTAATTATCTGGATTCGGGCTTGCTTGAAGGCAATGGGCTCAACAACCCGACCCACTAGATGGCCCTGTTTATCTAGAACAACCATATCTTTTTTCACACCATCCATAGAACCTTTGTTTATCACCAGAGATTTCCAGACATTGCTGGCATCCATCCCGATAATCCGAGCAGGCAAAATGTTTCCCTCAAACTCGAGCAAAAGGTCCAACATTTCCTTTTCTGTTTTGTATGTTCTGAGCATACTCCGAAGAAGGCTGTTCTCCTGGTTAAGTCGAAACACCTCCTCTTGCAGTCTCTGATTGTCCTTCTGTACTTTGTGCAAACCAAAATAATTTTTCCAAAGGCTGCCGATTCCCTGAAAGACCGAGACCACCCCATTGTTGATAGGGGAAAAAACAGAAAAAACAATCCTTTCAAAATAATTGGATTCATCCCCCATAGGAACCTGGATAGAAATCAGCACCAATTGGAAAAGAATCACGGATAGGAGGATGATAAGGCTTTTTGTTTTTTTTAAAGAAAAGGGCATCGATTGAGTATTTTAAAAGAAACAGGTGAATGGAGTCAATCGCAACAGAAATATGTTTCAGATCAAAGATATTTTTTTCAACAGTTCAAAATCATCCAACATCTTGCCCGCACCCAATACCACGGTTGTCAGTGGATCTTCAGTGACAAAAACCGGAAGCTGAGTCTCCTCCCGAATTCTTTTATCTATATTTTTAAGAAGAGCACCTCCACCTGTGAGAACGATCCCTCTGTCGATAATATCCGCAGAAAGTTCAGGGGGAGTTTTTTCGAGAGCGATGCGAACGGCATTGATGATGGCCGCCACCACGTCCTCAAGAGCCTCTCGAATCTCTTGATCATCGACTACGATAGTTTTAGGAATCCCCTCTCTCAGATCTCTTCCCTTGATCTCAAGCGTCATAGGTTCATCCAATGGGTAAGCGGAACCGATTTGCATTTTAACTTGTTCCCCTGTTCTCTCCCCTATCAACAGATTGTATTTTTTTTTGATGTACTGGATGATGCTCTCATCCATTTCATTCCCGGCAATACGGATTGAGTGGTTGAAAACAATCCCGTTAAGAGAGATAACAGCAATATCTGTCGTGCCGCCACCAATATCGACGATCATGTTTCCTGTTGGTTCGGATATCGGGAGTTCCGCGCCGACCGAGGCTGACATGGGCTGTTGGACAAGGTAAACCTCGGAAGCTTTTGCTCTCATGGCCACGTCTTTGACAGCACGTCTTTCAACCTGGGTTATTCCCGTTGGGATACCGATCACAATACGAGGCCTTATCAAGAAGCCGCGATTATTGGTGGCTCTTTTGATGAAAAAATCCAGCATCTTTTCAGCGATCTCAAAATCCGCGATGACACCATCCCTCATAGGTTTGATTGCGACAACACTAGTCGGAGTCTTCCCGAGCATGTCTTTCGCCCGTTTCCCCACAGCCTCAACCTTTCCTGTCTGTTTGTTCACAACCACAATAGAGGGTTCTTGGACGATAATTCCTTTGCCTTTTAAATAAACAAGCGTGTTGGCTGTTCCCAGATCGATGGCCAGATCGCAAAATAATCGATCTTTGAACCAATTCAGAAAACTCATTTGTATCCTTCTCTATTTACACAACTTATTTAGCATAAAATAATGATTCGCGCAAATGATATTTTTCATCAAACGAGGAAGCCTTTTCGGATAGCTTAGTCGTACTTGGAGTCCCATTGTCTTAATCTTGGTTAGCAAGCCACATTTTTACTTGATTTTTGTGACAACAAAATATATATTCAAGAAAATTTTTATCTTTTAAGAAGGAGTTAGGCATGAGCAACCAAGCCTTCAAACCTTATGTCCCAGCTGAACAGTCCATAAAAGAGATATCCTTAAAAGCTATTCTTCTGGGAATTATAATGGCCATCATCCTTGGCGCAGCTAACGCGTATCTCGGGCTTCTTGTCGGGATGACTGTTGCCGCCACTTTCCCGGCGGCTGTGATTGCAATGGCTGTTCTGAAAATATTTAAAGGGAACATCCTCGAAGAAAACTTCGCCCGTACGACTGGCGCCGTTGGTGAAGCCTTAGCCGCAGGAGCCATTTTCACCATCCCAGCTTTTTTGATGACCGGAGTGTGGGATAAATTTGACCTCGTCAAATCCTCTCTCCTGATGCTGATCGGCGGTATGCTGGGTGTGTTCTTCACCATACTCATCAGGCGAACCCTTGTGGAGGATGCAGAACTTCCCTTTCCTGAAAGTGTAGCTTGTGCCGAGATGGTCAAAGCCGGACAAAAGAGAGGTTCGAACGCCGCATACATGTTCTGGGCTATGGGATTGGGAGGATTGATCGAGTTTTTTACGAGCAACAACGGAATCCGCCTGATCAAACCTTATATTAATACTGTTTTTAACATTCCTGGCTTGTCCAAAATCAGGTATCTCAACGAAGACAACGTAGAGGTTTTTCCACCTCAAGGGACGCCCTCAGATCAGATCGCCCAAATAAAAGGCAGAATGTTCATCGAATCCCCTGCTGCGAATGCAGCCATGGCCGGGGTCGGCTACATCATCGGACCAAAGTTGGCAGCACTGACATTTTCCGGTGGAGTCCTTGGCTGGCTCTTCCTGATGCCCTTCATGCTTTTTATATACGGAGATAACCTGGGAGACATTGTGGCTCAGGTTACAGCGCTTAATCCCGATTGGACTTGGACAGATATGGCCGCTTCTGCCTACAATTCCCTGATCAAACCCATCGCCGTCGGGGCCATGCTTGTCGGGGCATTTTACACGCTGTTCAAGATGAGGAAAAGCCTTATCACGGGGATCAGCCGCTCGATTACCGACGTTAAAAAAGCTCGAAGCGGTGGCGATGTCGATACTCCCCGGACGGATAAAGATCTTTCTTTCTCGACAATTGTCATTTCCATCTTGGCTCTGATCATCCCGATGGTTGTTCTTTATAATATCTTTACGCACAATATCGGATCCGCCCTGGTTTCAGCCATTGTCATGGTCATCATGGGGCTGCTTTTCGCTGCGGTAGCTGGTTATCTCGTCGGCATAATCGGCTCCTCTTCCAATCCGATTTCTGGTCTAACACTGACAACCCTTCTGATCGCTGCATTGATGATGGTTCTGATGGGACAGAGAGGGAACGAAGGAATCGCTGCTGTCTTAGGAGTAGCGGCGGTTGTCTGCTGTATAGCTGGCGTAGCAGGAGATATGATCCAAGACTGGAAAGTGGGGCATATACTCGGCGGTACACCTTGGCGTATGCAGATAGGAGGCATCATCGGTGTGGTGGCTGCCGGCTTAACTCTCACCTTCTCATTACAGCTCTTGCACAATACCATGGGAATCGGAAGCAATGATCTCCCAGCTCCGCAAGCCGGACTGATGGCAACCATGGCCAAGGGAATCGTGGGGGGAGAAATGGCCTGGCCCCTGGTGATTGCAGGGATGCTTCTTGCGATCGTCCTTATTCTTATCGGATCTCCATCACCGATGCTTATCGCTGTGGGAATGTACCTTCCCTTCCGAGCCACAGCTTGCATATTCTTCGGTGGTGTTCTCAAGCATTTCCTGGATAGGAGGGTAGAAAATAAAAATCCCACAGGAAAAGGGAAAGAAATCGTGGAAAACATCGGTCTATTGATCGCTTCCGGGTTGATCGCCGGACAGGCTCTACTGGGACTCACCACAGCAGGCATAAAGGGATTGAATGTCAGTATGCCTGAATCCTTGGATAATCCCTGGTTTGGGTTGGTGATCTTTTTCACCCTCGGCTTCATCCTGATTTATTTCCCATACAAAAAATTCATTGCATCTGGAGAATACGGAGAGGAAAGCGAAACAAAAGAAGTTTGATCTCAATAATACATAAGCTAAAATCTGTCAATCGTGAAAAAACAAAGGGTTGAGCCTTCCCCAGTCAACCTTCTCGAGTTGATCCCTGATCAAAACATACTGTCAAAAAAAACAGAAGATGGACTTTATGTTCTTCTCAAACCAAAATACCGCCATCCATGGATGGTCAAGCATATCCTTTCTCGTTTTAAAAGCCCGCACTACAAGATCAAACTGGACGATATCGGTTCCTTCATATGGAGCCTGTGTGATGGCCAGAAAACGGTTGAAGAGATCAGCGGAAAACTGAGAGAAAAATTCGGTGACAAAGTGGATCCCCTATATGAACGCCTCGGATCTTTCTTCCAGAATCTAGAAAAAAACAAATTCATCACGTTTAAAAATCTTTAGGGGACGTCCCCATAATTAGTCTTTACCTAATAGAGAATTTCTTCTAAAATACAACGTGAGCACAATGGAAGATAACGAGGTAACTATCCTGGAAATTGTAACCATCGGCAATCCCGTGCTCAACCGGAAAGCTGATAAAATAAAAAATATCGACCAGCGCGTGCATGATCTAGCGCAAAGGATGATCAAAACCATGCACTCCGCTCCAGGATTAGGCCTGGCAGCTCCTCAGGTGAACCAGAGTATCCAACTGATTACAGTTGATATCTCGGCAGGAGAAAACAATACGGATTTGATCGTGCTTGCAAACCCGGAAATCCTGCATACTGAGGGAGAAACAATCCTTGAAGAAGGATGCCTTTCTGTGCCTGGGATAAACGAAAAAGTCACAAGACCCTACCATGTGGTTATTAAAGGAATTGATCTCGATGGAAAGGAAAAAATAATAGAGGCCGAAGACCTTCTGGCAAGAATTTTTTGCCATGAGATCGATCATGTCAACGGGAAGCTTTTTATCGAGCATCTTTCCCCTCTAAAAAAAACCCTTATCCGCAAAAAACTGCAAAAACAGCAGGATAAAGACATTCGCGAATGAAGATCGTATTCTTCGGGAGTCCTGACTCCTCAGTCTATTCCCTCAAAAAAATTCTTGAAGAGGGCCATCGTGTGGAACTCATTATTACTCAACCAGATAAGCCCGCAGGAAGAGGAAACAAAATGACCAGTTCCCCTGTCAAACGCTTTGCTCAGGCGTTTAACATTCCGGTGTATCAACCAGCAAGAATCAGAAAGGATCCTTTCGCATTGGAAAAACTTAAGGGGATCAATCCCGACATTAATTTGGTCGTGGCCTACGGACAGATCATTCCTACCTCCCTCATTTATTACCCAAAATACAATTCCATAAACCTGCATTTCTCCTTGCTGCCAAAATACCGAGGGGCATCCCCCGTTCATTGGAGTATTTTAAACGGAGACAAAAGTACAGGAGTGACCATTTTCGAATTGAATGAAAAAATGGACTCGGGAGACCTCCTCTCTCAGCAAAAATTGGGAATTCTTCCTGGGGAATATGCACGTGATTTGGAGGTCCGGCTGGCTGCTATCGGCGCAGAACTTTTGTGCAAAACATTAGATCAGATCGATTCCATCCCACACACCAAACAAGACCACTCTCAAGCCACGTTTGCCCCTCTACTGAAAAAGGAAGACGGTAAGATCTACTGGACAAAAAGTGCGAGCGAAATTGACAGAAAAATCAGAGCCTTCACACCATGGCCCTCTGCATATTCTTTCCTTGATCAAAAAAGAATAATAATTACAAGAGGAAAAGTACTTGACGGCAAATCACATGGCCTTAGCCCTGGAAAAATATTTGATGTGAACAAAACCGGAATCCAGGTTTGCTGCGTCCAAAACAGCATCTATCTGATTGAAAAGCTCCAACCAGCAGGGAAAAAAGCCATGAACGCGTACGCTTTTTCCTTGGGGACTCAAATCAATCCTGGAACTAAATTCATTTAGCCTGAATCCTTTAACCTAAACTATTCATAAAAAATGCATCGGCAATTTTTATGAATTGGACAGGTTTAAAAGGGCAGGAATTTATTATTCTTCTAAAAGGTAGTAATACGGATTTTTTTCCTTTCCGTTGAGTTGGACTTCGTAATGCACATGAGGGCCCCTGGCCTTTCCCGTACTTCCCACCAAGCCGATGATCTCCCCTCTTTTTACCTTCTGTCCCACTTTAACCAGAAACTTGCTCAAATGACAATAAATCGTGACATAGCCAAACATATGTTTGATTTTTATGGTTTTTCCGCCGATCTTATCGGTACGAGATTGGATCACTGTTCCATCCGCTGTGGCACAAATGGGATTCCCTTGAGAAGTGGCAATGTCGATTCCATGATGAAAGGTCCGTTTTCCTGTAAAGGGATCATCTCTCCAACCATAGGAAGAACTCATGTATCCCTTTGTCGGCCAAACCGTGGGAGTGGAAGCAAGCTGAAGAACTTGATCTTCGAAAAAGGTTGTCAACGTATCCAAATTTCTTGCAACACGATCGGCCTTTAGGCTGATGTCGTTGAGATTGCCAAGATCCAAAGTTTGGGAAGAACCAGTTTCCCCTATTTCTTGACCACTGCCTGAACCGACTCCAGGTTCGCCTTCCAATACTTCCTCCGACTTGAGACCGGCCATGACATTGAGCTTTTTCGCATAATTTTCATAATTATCGATCGTTGTCTGCAGTTTATCTATCGTTTGCTGATACTGAGCGATCGCAGTTTTTTGCTGAGCATTTTCATCCCAGATGGTTTTGTATTTCTGCCGTGTCACATTCATCGTGAAATAATCGATCAAAAATATGGTCAATGCCAGGAATACAAACAAACCGATCCCCGCAGCTATCTTAACCGCTTTTTCGGATAGACTAACGTTTCTCGTTTTGGCTTTATTGTGCGGGACAATAATTATAGAAACGTATTTTTTAGCCATGGATATTTACATTGAATATCATAAATGAAAAATCGATGTCAAGGAATTTTGTCCTTTTCTTTATCAGTTGGAAACATTTTCCTGGATCCACTGGACAATATTCTGCGTCGAGGACCCAGGCAAAAACACTTCAGCTATTCCGATCTTTTTCAAGTCCGGAATATCCTTCTCTGGAATAATTCCTCCAGCGATAACATGAATATCATCGATCCCTTTTTGATCCAGAAGGTTCATCACTTGAGGGACAAGCACGTTGTGAGCACCAGAAAGGATACTCAGTCCGATGACATCGGCATCTTCTTGGATGGCAGCATTCACGATTTCCTCAGGTGTTCGACGCAGGCCTGTGTAAATAACTTCAAATCCTGCATCCCGCAAAGCTCTGCTTATAACCTTGGCTCCTCTATCGTGTCCATCTAAACCAGGTTTTGCCACCAAAACCCTTATTTTCTTTTCCTTCATCGTTGCCTCCAAAAAATGAGATGGCTCTTCATGTTGTCGTTCATCAATGTCAGGATAACTTCCTGATGTTGTTGAAATAATAAAAACATCGGCATTTTTTATGAATAGTTCAGGTTAAAAGTCAATCGGCTCTTCATATTCACCAAACACTTCCTTCAATATTTCGATGATTTCTCCTAAAGTTGTATAACTCTTCACACATTTCAAGATAAAGGGCATCAGGTTGATCTCATCTTCGGCTGCCTTTTTCAAATCGCCCAAATCATGCAACACCTGGGCTGAATTCCTTGTTTTCCTGACCTCCTCCAGACGAGCAAGATGTTGTTTAGTCACCGATTCATCAATCTCCAGGAGCGAGATAGGCTCATGGTCTTTTTCGAAAGCATTGACGCCTACGATGATCTTTTCCTTTTTCTCGACAGCCATCTGGTACCAATAGGCGCTGTTGGTGATCTCTTTCTGGGGAAATCCCAATTCGATAGCCTTCACCATTCCGCCCATGTCATCTATTTTGTGGATGTAATCCATCGCTTCTTCTTCCATCTCACACGTCAGTTTTTCCACAAAATAGGAACCTCCCAGTGGATCGATAGTGTTGGTAACTCCACTTTCATGGGCGATGATCTGCTGAGTTCTCAAGGCAATTGTAACAGCCTTTTCCGAAGGCAAAGCATACGTTTCGTCCATGGAATTGGTGTGTAAAGATTGTGTTCCTCCCAAAACCGCTGAAAGGGCTTGGAGGGCAACGCGAATCACGTTGTTATAAGGCTGCTGTGCCATCAAGGACACTCCGGAGGTTTGTGTGTGAAATCTCAGTAACCAAGATCTGGGATTTTTGGCCCCAAACCTCTCTTTCATGGCACGGGCCCATATCCTTCGAGCCGCTCTGAATTTGGCGATCTCTTCGAAAAAGTCATTGTGCGCATTAAAAAAGAAGGAAAGCCGTGGAGCAAACCCATCGATTTCAAGGCCCCTGTTCAAAGCCCACTCCACATACTCAATCCCATCTCTTAGGGTAAACGCCAATTCTTGAACCGCTGTGGAGCCGGCCTCGCGGATGTGATAGCCAGAAATCGATATGGTATTCCATCGTGGCACCGCCGTCGTCCCATACTCAAATGTGTCCACTATCAGTTTCATCGAAGGTTCAGGAGGAAATACAAATGTTTTTTGGGCGATATATTCCTTAAGCATATCGTTCTGAATCGTTCCTGAAATCACGTCTGAAGGAACCCCCTGTTTTTCCGCCACAGCGATATACATGGCCCAAAGAACAGCTGCCGGAGGATTGATGGTCATCGAAGTAGAAATCTTATCCAAAGGTATCCCATCAAAAAGGATTTCCATGTCTGCCAGAGAATCGATGGCCACACCACATTTCCCTATTTCTCCCTTAGCTAAGGGATGATCGGAATCCATTCCCATCAGTGTAGGCAAGTGGAAAGCAACGCTCAAGCCGGTGGTACCATGATTCAGGAGGTACTTATACCGTTGGTTTGTTTGTTCTGCGGTTCCAAATCCGGAAAATTGTCGCATCGTCCAGAGCCGTTCATGATACATGGTGGGATGGATTCCTCTGGTAAACGGATATTCTCCAGGAAATCCCAGCTCTTCTGTGTAATCGAAATTTTTGAGATCCAGAGGAGTGTACAATGTATCGATTTTTTTCCCAGAAACTGTGGTGAACGGGGTCCTCACCGGGCACGAATTCTCCAGAGATTTTTCATACACGTCTTTTTTCCACTGCTGGAATTTCTGTTTCATTACATTCTTGGATGAATCTCTATTTTTCAATATCAAACCTCTTTTAATGTACAATTTTTAAATTTTTCGGGCTTACCAGAATCACTCCTCTGTTACTTTGAATACCGAATCTCCTTCTCTTACCAAACTCTCCACCTTGAGACCGACCTGCATTCCTTCTTGAGCCGATTCGACAGAAGCATGTTCGACCTGCATAGATTGGATCTTTTGGTAATAATCTGAAGTGTGCCCTTTGATATGAACGGTATCCCCGATCTGGACATTCCCTTTGGTTATCTCAAAAACACCCACATTGATTTTTGAGAAATAATGTGTTATTTTTCCTATTTCTTCCTCCATAAGTTCCTCCTTGATGCGTATCACTTCAAAATTATCAAAATCAAAGAATTTTCGCAAGTAACTCTATGCACAAAGCACAGATCCGCCGTTGACATTGATCACTTCGCCGATGATATGTCGCGCAAGGTCAGATGCCAAGAATAGGATTGGCCCCGCAACATCTTCGGGAGGAGGGATTTTTTTCAAAGGGATGCTATCCTCAACTTTTTGACGGAATCCTGGGGGATTGAAAACATCTTCACACATTTCCGTATCCACCCAACCAGGTGCCACACAAGCCCTCCCCAACTCATTAGCCTTCTGTTTTACCTCTAAAGCGGCTTGTTCTTGGCTCAGAAAATTTATTGCCACATCCGCACCTGCTCGGGCGAATAATATCGCGGTCGCTCGTCCGATTCCCCGGGATCCTCCCGTAATCAAAGCTTTTTTGCCTTCTAAACTAATCATTGCACCTCCCTAACTGGAGACGTTCTTTAGCCAGATCGGCATTTTTTACCCTTATGGGAAATGCGGCGAACCAAGAATAATCCAGGCTAAAAAAAATCCGTTTTTGGGGATACCTTAGGTCAAGAGTAGTCGAGCGCAAACTCCTCTATCTCATCAAACTGCAGATACCGATAAATTTCCTCTGCCTTTGGCATCACCTTTTCTTCGATAACAGAAAAGTATTTTTCTGGGGTTGGAAGTTTCCCCTCCAACGCAGAAACAGCGGCAAGCTCAGCTGAGCCCAAATATACCTGGGCTTCATCTCCCATCCGGTTATCAAAATTGCGGGTGGATGTCGAGATAATGGTGGCATTAGGAAACACTCGTGCTTGATTTCCCATGCACAGGGAACAACCAGGGATCTCCAATCTCGATCCGACAGTGTTGTAAATAGAATAATAGCCTTCTCTCATCAGCTGATTTTTTTCCATTTTCGTGGGCGGAGTCAGCCAAATTCGTGTATCTAGATATCCTGCGCCTTCAAGTATTCTCCCGGCTGCTCGGAAATGCCCGATATTCGTCATGCATGATCCGATAAAAATCTCATCGACTTTGTTGCCGGCCACTTCAGAAAGAAGTTTCACATCATCCGGGTCATTCGGACAGGCCACGATCGGCTCTTTGATGTCATCCAGATCGATCTCCATCACGGCTGCGTATTCGGCATTTTCATCCCTGCGAATGAGTACCGGATTTACCAGCCATTCCTCACAGGCTTGAATTCGTCTCTTAAGTGTACCTGCATCCTGGTAACCAGCCTCGATCAGCTTTTCCATCAAGGCGATGTTGCTTTTGAGGAACCTTACGACACTCTCCTCACTAAGGACATATGTGCCTCCTGCAGCCGAACGCTCTGCTGTTGCATCGGTCAATTCAAAAGCCTGTTCCACAGTCAGGTCCGGAAGTCCTTCCATTTCCAACAGACGGCCGTTGAAAATATTTTTTTTCCCTTCCTTCTCGACTGTCAGAAGGCCCTGTTGGATGGCATAATAGGGGATGGCATTTACAGCATCCCTCAATGTGACCCCTGGACTTAGTTTCCCCCGAAATTTTACGAGGACAGATTCAGGCATATCCAAAGGCATAAAACCTAAGGCTCCGGCAAAAGCGACAAGACCCGAACCTGCCGGAAAACTCAGTCCGATGGGAAATCGGGTGTGAGAATCACCCCCTGTCCCCATAGTATCTGGAATCAGCAGACGATTGATCCAGGAATGGATAATACCATCTCCAGGTTTAAGCGCTACGCCCTTTCTTTCGATCATAAACTCGGAAAGGGATTTATGCATTTTAACATCAGCGGGTTTGGGATAGGCAGCCGTATGGCAGAACGATTGCATGAAAAGGTCGGATTGAAACTCTAGACAAGCCAATTCCTTGAGCTCATCAGCAGTCATCGGACCGGTTGTATCCTGGGAGCCTACAGTGGTCATCTTGGGCTCACAAGCTGTGCCTGGAAGCACTTCATCCACGCCACATGCTTTTCCGACAATTTTTTGGGCCAAAGTATAGCCCTGATTCGGTCTGGGTTCGGGATTCTTGATCTTGGCAAAAAAATCCGCCTCGTCCAATCCTAAAGTTTCCCTGGCTTTGGCAGTCAAGGATTTTCCCACAATCAAGAACAGCCTTCCTCCGGAACGAAATTCATCCTTGAGTGTAGTCGGTTGAATGGCAAATGTTGCCAACGTCTCCCCTGCCTCATCTCTGATGATGCCGGAATCTGTGTCGACATGGATAACATCGTCATTCTTTATTTTGCTCACATTGCATACCAAGGGCAAGCCGCCGGAGTCTTCGACCGTGTTGAAAAAAATGGGTGCGATCAAACCGCCAATGACGACTCCTCCTCTCCTTTTGTTCGGTACATACGGAATCTCCTCGCCAATATGCCACAGCAGTGAATTTGTGGCTGACTTTCTCGAGGATCCAGTCCCCACAACATCTCCCACAAATACCACGCGATCGCCCTGGTCCCGCAAGTTACCGATAGTCTTTATTCCCTCTGGGAATCGTGTTTCGCCCATCGAGAGTGCATGAAGAGGAATATCGGGTCGGCTCCAAGCATATTTCGCCGGAGAAAAATCATCGGTGTTCGTTTCTCCCTCAACTTTAAATACCCTTAACGTTAATTTATCGGGAAATGCAGGTTTGGAAAGAAACCACTCTCCGTTTGCCCATGATTGAAGAACATCCTGAGCAAAGTTATTTGTCTTAGACAATGCAACGACTTTATCGAAAGCACTGTAGACAAGAATGGTATTTTTTAAAGCCGCAGCAGCATTGGCAGCAAGCACATCGTGACCTAAAAGGGATATCAAAGGCTCGATGTTGTAGCCCCCGAGCATGGTTCCAAGTAGGGAAATAGCCTTATCTTTCGATACTACAGGTGATTCCAGCTCACCAATAGCAACTTTCTCGAGCCATTCAGCTTTAACCTTGGCCGCAGGATCGACCCCAGGTGAAATCCTTTGACTCAAAAGGTTGAACAAAAGATACGCTTTCCCTTCAGGAGGATTTTCCAACAAACGGCATACCTCCAAAGTTTGATCGGGATTCAAAGGAAGTGGAGGTATATTTTGAGCCTTTCTTTCCTTTTCGTGTTCGAAATAAGACTTAAGCATGACAGTCTCTCCATTTTTCTTCTGAATCATTCATAAAAAATGCTGATACCATTATAAATTTCAAAAAAAACAAAATTTTCGATTTTATCAAATTCATAAATCAGCATTTATTACCCTACGGGCGAGCCGGATCGAAGAGATACTATATCTCACCAACATAAAAAGTTCAAACAAAATAGGGGCCGTTCCTCTAGATCCCTCCCTGTTTTTCCTCAAAATAGAGGATTGCTTTGGAGTGAGATATGGTGGTACCTAGAGGAACATCCCCATATAATTAAAAATGTTGATTTTCCAGTGCAAAAAGTATAATATTTTATTTCATTTTTTTTCTAATCATATATTGGGAGGAATTATCATGGATGTTGCTGCAATCGCGAAGGCCAAGGAATACTTTGGTACAATCGTTGGAGAACAGCTAGAACGAGTGGAACAAATGAAAAAAGGCCAAGAGTGGATCGATTATTCTCAGGTCAACCCCATCATTATCGGTATTATCGGGGGTGACGGCATCGGTCCTTTTATAGCCGCCGAAGCACGAAGTGTCCTAGAATTCCTATTGAAGGAAGAAGTGGAAAGTGGAAAAGTTGAGTTGCGCGATATCGAAGGTTTGACTATCGAAAACCGAGCGGCTCAAAACAAATCCATTCCTGACGACATCCTGGAAGAAATCAAAAAATGTCATGTGACTCTCAAGGGCCCGACCACAACGCCTAGGAAAGGAGATCCCTGGCCCAACATCGAGAGTTGCAATGTCTCTATGAGAAGATACTTGGACCTTTTTGCCAATGTCAGACCCGTTAAGGTACCCAAAGAAGGTATTGATTGGATGTTTTTCCGAGAAAATACAGAAGGCGCCTACATCATGGGAAGCAAAGGCCTCAATGTCACCGATGACCTTGCATTCGATTTTAAAGTCATCACCAACCAAGGAGCAGAACGCATCATCCGATTGGCCTTCGAATATGCCAAAAAAAACAACATCAACAAGGTCACCATCGTGACAAAGGCAAATGTGGTCAAAACATCGGATGGAAAATTCTTGGATATCGGTTACAAAATAGCCGAAGAATACCCCGAGATCGAAACAGATGACTGGTACATCGACATCATGACAGCCAAGCTTATAGATCCCAAACGCCGCACTCAGTTTAAGGTTCTCGTCCTTCCTAACCTGTATGGAGATATTTTGACTGATGAAGCCGCAGAATTCCAAGGAGGAGTGGGAACGGCAGGAAGTGCAAACATCGGTAAACAGTATTCCATGTTCGAAGCAATTCATGGTTCTGCACCCAGGATGGTCAAAGAGGGGCGGGCAAAATATGCCGATCCTGCCAGCATGATCCGAGCAGCCGCTATGCTGGTCAACCACATCGGTTATCCAAACAGGGGAATAAAATTAGAAATGGCTCTGGATATCTGCGGCAACTACGAGAAAAAACTGGTGACGACCGGCCGTGACACGGGCGCCACGGGTGCCGAGTACGCCAGCTACATCATGGAGACTATGCAAGATCCGAGACTCAAAGAACGCTGGGAAGGTTACATCCAAGGATAAAGCTTAGATAATGCGGTCTCTCTGAAGATCGGATATGCTAAGTGCAACATATAAAAAAGTCATAATAATAGGAGGTTCATATGAGGAAAAAAATTGCACTAATTGGCGGTGGACAGATCGGACAGATTCTAGCCATGCTTGCCGCCCAGAAAGAAATGGGGGACATCGTTGTCCTTGACACCCCTGATTACGTCAATCCTGTCAAAGGAAAAGCTCTCGATCTCATGGAGATGGCTCCCCATGGCAATTATGACGCCAACATCACCGGCACATCGGACTATGCCGATATCGAAGGAGCCGATGTGTGCATCATCACGGCAGGAAAACCCAGACAAGCAGGAATGACCCGTGAAGATCTTCTCAACACCAACATCCAGATCATCGACAACGTAGCCAAGGGCATCAAAGAACATGCCCCCGATGCATTTTGCATCGTGCTCACGAATCCGCTCGATGCGATGGTGTACTGCTTCCAAAAAGTTACAGGATTTCCCAAGAATCAGGTTATGGGCATGGCTGGCACTCTCGATACAGCCCGTTACCGTGCTTTCATCGCCATGGAATTGGACGTTTCCGTTGCCGACATCTCAGGAACGGTTCTCGGTGGTCATGGCCCTACCATGGTCCCGCTTCCCCGATTGACGACAATCGGTGGCGTTCCCCTGACTGAAATTGCCACACAAGAACAGATCGATGCTGTTGTCCAACGGACTCGCAAAGCCGGAACAGAGATCGTTCAGCTCTTCGGCAAAGGTTCAGCCTTTTTCAGCCCCGCCTGGAGTGCCATTGTAATCGCCGAGTCCTACTTGAAGGACAAGCGCCGCGTTCTCCCGGGTGCAGCACTTTGTGAGGGTGAGTATGGAGTAAACGGCCTGTTCATCGGAGTCCCTTGTTTGATCAGTGCTAAGGGCGTGGAAAAAATTCTCGAGATCAAGCTCACCGATGAAGAAAATACCATGCTCCAGGCAACATTAGAGGCGGTACAGAAAACTGTTGACGAATGTAAAGCCCAAGGTTTCTAAGTCCTGATCGGGAGTCAAAACCATGGCCGAGCACAGAATCACAACACCGATTTCTGATGATGTCATCGAAACGCTTCGAGCAGGAGACACGGTCTACATCGATGGCTATCTTTACACAGGACGAGATTCTGCACACAAAAAACTGATCGATCTGATCGATGAGGGCAAAGACCTTCCTATCGAAGTGGAAGGGCAACTCATTTACTACGTCGGCCCTACACCAGCACGTCCAGGAAAACCGATCGGCTCTGCAGGCCCCACAACAAGTTACCGGATGGATTCTTTTGCTCCAACTCTTCATCGCCTGGGAATCAAAGGCACGATCGGCAAAGGAGCCCGGAACGAAGAAGTCAAAGAATCTCTAAAAAAGTACAAAGCTGTCTACCTTGCAGCAGTCGGAGGAGCCGGCGCTCTTATATCTAAGAGTATCGAAGAAGCAGAAGTGATAGCCTATCCTGATTTGGGCCCGGAAGCCATTCGACGTGTTAAGGTCAAAGAATTCCCTTGCATCGTGATCAATGACATGTACGGAGGAGACCTGTACCAAGAAGGCAAAAAGCAATATAAGATAGACTAGCAGACAAATCTCCTGAATTTTCTATTTTTGTTAACCTGGATAATTCTTGCAGAAGCTTAAAATCAAGGGGAACATTGCCAGAAATTGGGGACAGAAATTCAGGGGACACGTTACCGATATTAAAACAAATCGGTACATATCCCCAATTTCTGTCCCTTGTATTTCTGCTACATGTCCCTGATTTCAATGCATATAGCATTAAATGCCGTTAGAAAAATCATGTTTATGAATAATTCAGGTTAAAAGGATTAGTACAATGAAAATACACGAATATCAAGCCAAACAAATCCTGAGCAAATTCGGTGTTCAAATCCCCCAAGGAGAGGTAGCTTTTACACCTGCTGATGCTAAAGAAATCGCACAAAAAATCGGATCCCGAGTTGTGGTAAAAGCTCAAATCCATGCTGGCGGAAGAGGCAAAGGAGGGGGCGTCAAAATCGCCAACACCCCCCAAGAAGCAGAAGCGTTAGCCCAGGATATGATCGGGATGACTCTTATCACCCATCAAACAGGACCAGAGGGAAAAACGGTCAAACGACTCCTGGTGGAAGAAGCTCTGGACATCGACAAAGAACTCTATATCGGAATCGTCATCGACAGAGCCCAAGAGGCGCCTGTTGTCATGGCCTCATCTGAAGGAGGAGTTGAAATCGAGAAGGTAGCAGCTGAAACTCCAGAGTTGATCTTCAAAGAGTACATCAATCCATCCACGGGATTTTTGGGATTCCAGGCAAGAAAGCTGGCGTTTAAGCTCGGACTCAAAGAGGATATCATGAAGCAAACCGTCAAATTCCTGAGCGCACTGTATAAGGCTTTCCAAACAATGGATGCCTCCTTGGCTGAGATCAATCCCTTGCTCATAACAAAACAGGGAAATGTGCTGGCCCTGGATGCCAAGATGAATTTCGACGACAACGCCCTTGTTCGCCATCCTGAGGTCCTTGAAATGAGAGACCTGGATGAAGAGAAGCCTCTCGAAGTAGAAGCATCCAAATTTGATCTTAATTACATCAAACTGGATGGAAACGTCGGGTGCATGGTCAACGGAGCCGGCTTGGCTATGGCGACCATGGACATCATCATGCACACGGGGGGGATGCCGGCAAACTTCTTGGATGTTGGCGGAGGTGTGTCTGAAGAATCAGTCAAGAACGCGTTCAAAATTCTTGTCTCCGATCAAGACGTGAAGGCAGCTTTGATCAACATCTTCGGCGGTATTGTTCGTTGCGACCTCGTTGCAAACGGGATCGTAAAAGCAGCAAAAGAGTTGAGGCTGAATATTCCTATGGTTGTGAGATTGGAAGGGACAAATGTTGAACAGGGCAAAAAGATCTTGGAAGAATCCGGTCTCAGCTTTCAACCGGCCTCGAGCATGCAAGAAGCCGCTGATAAAGTTGTTCCCTTGGCAACACAAGGACAATAAAATAGGAGTGGACCATGAGTATCTTAATCGATAAAACTACGTGCATTGTCGTGCAGGGAATAACTGGAGGAGAAGGCACTTTCCATACACAAAGGATGCAGGAATACGGTACTAAGGTTGTGGCAGGTGTCACACCCGGCAAGGGTGGACAAACTCACTTGGATGTTCCTGTGTTCAATACGGTCTCTGACGCGGTTGATCAAGAGGGGGCCAATGCAGCGGCCATCTTTGTGCCGCCCTATTTTGCCGCAGATGCCATCATGGAAGCGGCCGATGCAGGTGTGAAACTCGTTGTTTGCATAACGGAAGGGCTTCCCACTTTTGACATGATCAAAGTCAAGCAGTTCTTGAACGATAAAGATTGTCATCTTATAGGCCCGAACACTCCCGGGATCATATCACCCGGAAAATGCAAGATCGGTATCATGCCCGGGCACATCCATACTCCCGGATCCATCGGTATCATCTCCCGATCAGGAACCTTGACCTACGAAGCTGTTCAACAGGTTTCCATTCAGGGATACGGCCAATCCACCGCGATAGGAATCGGAGGAGATCCGATCGTCGGGCTGAAGTTCATCGAGCTGTTGCAGATGTTCAAGGATGACGAAGATACAGAAGCCGTTGTCCTCATCGGCGAGATCGGAGGGACGGCCGAAGAAGAAGCCGCCGAATACATCAAGAACGAATACACCAAACCCGTTGTTAGTTTTATCGCAGGGCAGACTGCCCCTCCAGGACGTCGGATGGGGCATGCTGGAGCGATTATTGCCGGCGGCAAGGGTACAGCCAAAGAAAAAATGGAAGCCCTGGAACAAGCAGGAGTTTATGTTGCCCAAAGTCCAGCCGACATGGGAGCTAAAGTCAAAGAAGCTTTAACCTGATATCGCCATCCTTTATTGATTAACACTTAGAAAGGATATTCGGAATCATCTTCGGGCATCTGAAAATTCAAAAAGACTTTGATCTGTTGAGCATCCCTTAGAAGCTGAAGCGTCACTTGATCTCCCCAAGTGAACCTGGCTAAATATGTTCTCAATTCGTTGATATCCGCGTACTTTTTTCCATCGACTGATAACAGTACATCGCCCTTTTTAAAATCAGCTCCCTTAGTAACACCGTCTATCGGGTCCCTCTCGATCACCAAATTCTCAAGCCCTTCGAACTTTTTAAACCGCAATCCTACCGAGGGGTAAACAGGCTTCCCCTCCTCCGGCAGTCCCCAAACATAATCTGCCAAACTGCAAGAAACTTCGACACTTTTTTTCCCCTTGGGAATGACAACGCATACCACCGTCTTGAAAGGCATCTCACTCTTATTATAAGCCCTTAGGCTGATTCCCAAGTTATAAAGCAAGTGACCTGAACCGGCAAGCACCACTATTTTTCCTTCTTCCTTATACAAAGCGGCGAGAGCATGATGGGCCATGGTTTCATCCCAAGCCGTCTGGGCTCTGTAAAGCCCCTCGAAGACCTTTTCCAATCCCTTCCCCTTCATCTGGTGGGGCATGTCGGCACCTTCGAAAATGGTGCGAATCAGAGTCCTGTGGTCCTTTTGGGTAAGGTCAGGTTTAGGAACCATCCCCTTTTCTTCATCCGAGAGAGCTTCCCAGCCTCTCATCCTCACTTTTGAAATTATGTCTCTCGGGACATTCAGCGCATACAACGGAATTGCATTGTTCTTGACGACCCTGAAAATATCCTGGTAAAACCCAAAATGGAAATTCCAGTTCACATACCACTGCCCTTCCCGGATAAACTCCTCCTCCGAAAGGATACCCAGACTCCACTTATTCAAGGCTTCCTGTTGAGTAACCGGGTACATCTCCAAACCTACCGTTAAATCCCTATCCTGTTCGTAAAGCCGTTCAATGATTTTGGCCTGGATCTGATGCATAGGAAGGCTGTTGTGAGTCTCTCCGACATACACGAGCCGGCTATTGGCCATTCCTCGAATCATCTCGTCAAAAGAAACGGAAATTCCGGAATTTGCCGCATAAATTTTTCCCGAGTAAACGGCCATGGTTTTTTCTCTTAAGGCTTCATCTCCGATTTGAAGACGGAGAATTTCTTCTTCCTGGTCTCCAAAAATCATAAATGCAGATAAAATGAGACTGATCGCCAGAAATATCATTATGCGGTTCATGGATTATTCTTCTTCAGCCCTGATGCGTCCCTCTTTGACGGCATCGTCGATGATTTTTTGCTGCAGCTGGAATGGGACTTCTTCGTATCGGGAAAACTCCATCATGAAGGACCCTCTTCCTCCTGTAATAGAGGTTAATGTCGGCTCGAAATCCAGCATCTCGGCCATCGGAACCTGAGCCTTTATGATCCGCAAGCTGCCTTTCTGTTCCATTCCCTGAACCTTTCCTCTTCGGCCGTTGAGATTTCCCATAATATCCCCCATGTATGCTTCTGGAGTATAGATTTCGACATTCATGATGGGTTCCAGGATGGTGGGTTTGGACTCTTTCGCTGCTTTCTTAAAAGCCATGGATGCCGCCACTTTAAAAGCGATATCCGAGGAGTCGACATCATGGTAAGAGCCATCATACAGGATGACTTTGAAATCTACGGCAGGATAACCTGCGATTATCCCCTTCTTGCGCGCTTCCTGGATGCCTTTCTCGATCGAAGGGATGTAATTTTTGGGAATCGACCCTCCGAAGATCTTATCCTCGAATTCAAAATCCGAGCCTCTGGCAAGAGGTTCCATCTTTATCTTGACATCGCCATACTGCCCCCGGCCTCCTGTTTGTTTCTTGTATTTTCCCTGCACGTCAGACTTGCCCTTTATGGTTTCCTTGTAAGGTATTTTTGGCGGCTTGATATCGACACTCACGTTAAATCTCTTTTGCAAGCGGCCAGTGATGATCTCCACATGAAGCTGGCCGTTCCCGGAAATGATCAACTCATTGGTCTCCGTATCTCTTTCAATTCTCGCTGTTGGATCCTCTTCGGTAATCCTGTGAACAGCTTGAGATATGCGGTCCTCATCCGCCCTAGTTTTGGGCTCTATAGCAAAAGAAATCGAAGGCTCGGGAAATTTGATGGTGGAGAATACGACGGAGGTTCCTTTAGCACACAGGGTATCCCCTGTTGATGTGTCCTTCAGCTTGGCCGTGGCCACAATGTCACCAGCCTTGGCTTGCCCGGCCGGAATCTGTTCTTTGCCCTGGAGAAAAAACAGTCCGCCGAGTTTTTCGCTCAACTCTTTGCTGGAGTTAGTGACAGTTGCATCGGGATTCACTTTACCGGAGAAGATTCTCATCAGGGAGATCCTTCCAGTATAAGGATCCGAAATCGTTTTGAACACAAGAGCTGAAAAGGGCTCATCTGTGGTCGTTTTTACAGCCCCTTTTTCCCCTTTGATTTCCCCGATCTGGATGGGTGTAGGCATGTAGTCCACGATGGCGTCAAGGATAGGCTGGGCACCGATGTTCAACAGGGCGGAAGACACGAGGATCGGGAAAAACTTTCGGCTGGCAATGCTTTTTCTCAGGCCTTCTTTGAGCTCATCGGGTGAGAGTTCCCCTTTATCAAAGTAAACCTCCATCAACTGTTCATCATTTTCCGCAACCATTTCTGTGAGTTCTTGGATCTTGCTCTTCGCGATATCTTTCATATCATCGGGGATCTCTTTTTTTGTGAATTTTCCGCTGTTGTCCTGTTGAAATAAGATGGCAGAATTATTGACCAAGTCCACAAATCCTCGGAAATCATTCTCCTCCCCGATCGGCAGATGAACAGGAACGGCTTGACGACCGAAAAAGTTATGGATGGATTGAACTGTCCGTTCATAATTGGCATTCTCACGGTCTAGTTTATTTATCACCAATATCCGCGGACATTCAAGCTCATCCATCATCGCCCACACTTTTTCTGTCCCCACCTCTATGCCAGCCACGCCACAGACAACGACAACTCCTGCATCCACAGCTCTAAGGCTTGCCCTTGTGTCCCATAAAAAATTCATGTATCCAGGACAATCCACCACATTTATTTTGTGGCCATTCCATTCCATGTGACAGACAGCCGAATTGATCGAAATCTGTCTTTCGATCTCATCCGGATCATAATCGGTAATCGTGTTCCCGTTTTCCACCCTGGTCAACCTTGTGGTTGCTCCTGAATCGTACAAAAAAATGGAAGTCAAGGATGTTTTCCCGCAAGATCCATGGCCAACGATCGCAACATTCCTGACTTTTTCTGGAGCGTAGTCTTTCATAATGAATCCTCCATCTATAAGCAAAATTCGGTTTTACAAATAAACATGGGCCAACCCGGGAAATTTAGCAACGCTTATAATACAACAAAAATTCCCCCATTCTCAAGACAAATTTAAGATAATAGGGAACGTTCCTTTAGGTACCATCCCATTAACGGAGCTTTTCTAGAAACTTCTCCAGATCGTCAGGAAGCGGAGACAGGAAATCCATTTTTTCATGCGACTCAGGATGAAAAAAGCCAAGATGGTTAGCATGAAGGAAAAGCCGGGAACAGGACTTCTTCACTTTTCTTTTGCCATACCGCGAATCCCCAACAATCGGATGCCCTGATGCAGCAAAATGAACTCTAATCTGATGAGTTCTCCCTGTAACTGGCTTAATTTCCAGGTAAGTATATTCTTGGTACCTCCTCACGACTTCAAAATGAGTCTCTGCAGACCGAGGTTTTTTTGTTTTCACAGACATTTTTTCCCCGTGTTTCACATGCCGCCCTACGGCCCAGCTGATGATTCCTTTCTGCTTTGCAATCTTTCCCCAAACAAGCCCCAAGTAAATCTTCTCGACCAACCTCTGTTTGAATTGACGCTGCAGTTCAGAATAGGCTTTCTCCGATCGGCCAACCACCATCAATCCCGATGTATCCTTGTCTAACCGATGGACGATGCCAGGCCTCTCCGCAGGACCGACTTTCCGGATTCCCGGAAAATGATACAGGAGAGCATTCACCAAAGTTCTATCACGTCTTCCTGCCCCAGGATGAACAACCACACCTGATGGTTTCTCCAGAACAATCACATGATCATCTTCATACAGTATTTTCAAAGGGATATTTTCAGGAAGAAGAGTCGCTTTTTCAGGAAACTCATAATCGAATTCAACCAGATCCCCTTTACTCAATCTGAAACTGGATTTTCTTGGAATGCCGCAGACTTTAGCCTGGTTCAGCCCCATTTTTTTTTGGAGTTGAGAACGGGTTAGTTCTTTTATCCTATGGGATAAAAAAACATCGAGTCTTATCCCCGCATCGGATAAATCGACCCGGAAGGTTCTTTTAGGCACGTTTTTTTCGCTTCAGAATAAAATACAACAGGCACCCTCCCACAAGCCCGATGATACAGAATAATTGAGGCAGAGACATGCTCAGATAGGGTGAGGGATTTTGGAAGAGATAAGCTTTATCCGGATGGTCTCCCCTGTAGAACTCCACAAAATACCGGATAATCGAGTAGTTTATGATGTAGAGGGAAAAGACTTGTCCATCGAACCTTTTTTTCTTGAGAATAACAAAAAGAATCAGGAAATTAGTAAAATTGAGAATGGACTCGTAGAGCTGGGTGGGATGGAGAAGGGTGCCGGTCGGAATTCCCGTCAAGTTCGAGGCATACTCATCCCGAAAAACCACTCCCCATGGAACATCACATGCTCTTCCGAAACAGCATCCTGCCATGAAACATCCGATCCGACCGAATCCATGCCCGAGGGCTAAAGCCGTGCCGGCGATGTCTGCAACTTTCCAAGTTGGGAACCTGTGTTTTCTCATATACCAGAGTGCAAACACCAGGCCAAAGGCCAAGCCTCCTTGGAAAACTCCCCCTGTACGGGCAAAACTGATCAACTCTGAGGGATTTTTCATATAGTAGGAAAAATGTCCAGCTAGGAGTGCGAGTTTTGCCCCTATCAGGGATACGATTATAGTGTAGAAAGCCATATCCAGAAGCTTAGAAGCATCGAGACCTTGCCTCTTGGCATGAACATACACGAACCACAACCCAAAGGCGACGCCTAAGGCCATCATGAAGCCATATGTGTGGATGCTTACTGGTCCAATCTTGAGGAGGATGGGGAACATGTTGGACTCCTTTTGAAAAGAAAAATTATAATGAGAAGAACCGCACCGATTGAAATACAGGAATCAGCCACGTTGAAGGAAGGCCAGTGCCAGCCTTTTACGCTCACATCTAAAAAATCTATGACATACCCTTTAAAAACCCGGCCCATGAAATTGCCTAAAGCTCCGGCAATTATTAGAGACAAAGAAATCTTCAACCATTTTTCATCGGGAGACGCTTTAATAAAATAATACACGACCAGGCACAATGCGGCCAGGGATGCTAGAGTCAATAACAGAAACACATACCGGTTTCCCGATTGGGAGAAAAATCCGAAGATAGCCCCTCTATTACGGATATGGACGAGTTGGAAAAAACCAGGGATGACCTGTTTGCTCGAATTCAGGATGATATTGTGGGTAATCAAAGCTTTTGTTACTTGATCGGCAATAAAGAGAAAAATGATCAAGAGAAAATAAGGGATACGTTGCTTCATGACTTCATCTGCTCAACAACATCTTCACAGCGTTTGCAGAAGCCGGGATAATCAGAGCTTTGGCCCACATATGTCGAAAAATTCCAACATCGGGCACATTTTTCACCTGGTGCATTCACAACTTCCACCACAAAATCGTCTCCTTCATACGGATCAAGGATGACTTCAGAAACGATGAACAGGAAGGGAAGTTCCATCTCATATTTGCGCAAAAGAGGCTCTTTGTCCGCAGGCATCTTCAACGTGATGCTGGCTTCCAAAGAATTCCCGATTATTTTGTTTTCGCGGGCTGTTTCCAGTTCTTTGAGTACCAAGTCCCGGATAACCACGAGCTCCTCCCACTCTTGGAAAATCTCGGGCCCGAGCCATTTTTTTTCCAACGAAGGAAACAAATGGAGGTGAACGGACTCCTTTTTTTCTTTGAAATCGGGCATGGTGGCCCAGACCTCCTCGGCTGTAAAGGGAAGGAGCGGAGCCATCCACAATAGACTTGTTTTCAGCAAAACAAATAGCGCAGTCTGAGCAGACCTCCGAAGCTGGGACTTTTTCCCCGAACAGTAAAGCCTGTCCTTCAAAACATCCAGATAATAGGAACTCAGCTCAACAGTGAAAAAATTGTAGATGGAGTGAAAGACGATGTGATATTCGTAATCTTCATACCCCTTCAGAATCCTCTGGCCAATCCGATGGGCTTTTTCCAAAATCCATTTATCCAAAAGCATCATATCCTTCGGGGAGACACTTTCTGAATCTGGATCGAAATCATGGAGATTCCCCAGAATAAATCTCCAGGTGTTTCGTATTTTACGATAGGCTTCAACGATCCGACTTACTGTTTCCCCTCCGAATCGGGCATCTTCTTTGTAATTGAGCATGGCAACCCAAAGCCGCAAAATTTCTGCCCCGTCTTTGTTTATGACCTCTTCAGGATCAACGAAGTTCCCTAAAGATTTTGACATCCCTCTCCCCTCTTCATCCAGGACAAAACCGTGGGTTATGCATGTTTTGTACGGAGAGGAACCTTTGGCTGCCACACCAATGATCAAGGAGCTGTTAAACCAACCTCTGTATTGGTCATGACCTTCTATGTATATGTCAGATGGCCAGGGAAGATCATCCCGTTTTCCCAATACATTGTGGCTGGCTCCTGATTCAAACCAAACGTCCAGGATGTTGTTCTCCTTGTTAAAGTGGGTGGACCCGCACTGGGAACACTTTGTATTTGGAGGTAAAAGCTCTTCTACTTCTCTGGTAAACCACGAATTTGCGCCTTCGACAAGAAAAATATCGGCGATCCGGAGGGTGATTTCTTCGTTGGCAAGAATAAATCCGCACTCATGACAGTAGAAGGCAGGAATCGGCACTCCCCATGTCCGCTGGCGGGAAATGCACCAATCAGGCCGAGCCTCCATCATGTTGGAAATTCTTTCTTCTCCCCAATGGGGGATCCATTTGATCTCTTTAATCTCATCCAGGGCTTTTGTCCTCAGATCGCTTTCATCCATGGAAATGAACCACTGGGCTGTGGCGCGAAAAATAACAGGTTTTTTACATCGCCAACAGTGAGGATAGGAATGAACAATCTTGTCTTCCTTCAGAAGGGAACCGTCTTTGGCCATATCCTCATTTATGATTTTATTGGCTTCAAAGACATTCATTCCCCCATATTTTTCAACCTTAGGAGTAAAGTTTCCTTCATTATCCACAGGGGTATATATGTCCATTTTGTATTTGATTCCTGTGAGATAGTCCTCGTGCCCATGGCCCGGGGCTGTATGGACACACCCGGTCCCTTGATCCAGGGTAACATAGTCGGCAAGGACAAACACCGATTCCCTGTCGATAAACGGATGCCTGGCTTTGAGTCCCTCTATCTCTTTGCCCAAAAAGGTTACAAGTTCCTTCGTCTTTCCGAGACTCAATTCCTCGGAGAGGACAGGGACCAGTCGCTTGGCTGCGATATATACCTTCCCTTCTGTCTCGAAGGCAGAATACTCATAATCGGGATGGAAGGCTATAGCCAAGTTGGCAGGTAGGGTCCAGGGAGTTGTGGTCCAAATGAGAACAAAAACCTGTTTATTCTCGAGGGCAGGGAATTTTTCCGAGAGGTCAGACATCATCGGGAACTCCACATAGATGGAAGGGGATTCCCGGTCCTTGTATTCGATCTCGGCCTCAGCAAGAGCCGTCCGGCAATGTGCACACCAGTGTACCGGTTTTTTCCCCTTGTAAACATTGCCAGAAGCAAAAAAGGCTGCTAGATGGCGTAAAACTTCTGCCTCATATTCGGGGTGCATTGTCAGATAAGGTGATTCCCATTCTCCAAACACGCCGAGCCTTTTAAACTGTTTGCGCTGGATGTCCACAAATTCCAGAGCGTACTTCTTGCACTCCTCTCTTACCTCTAGAGGGGACATCTCGGCCTTCTTTTTCCCCAAGAATTGATCCACTTTTATCTCTATGGGGAGTCCATGGCAATCCCAGCCAGGGAGGTAGGGCGCTCGGTACCCCTGCATTGTTTTGCTCTTTATTATGAAATCTTTCAAAACCTTGTTCAAGGCAGTCCCGAGATGAATTCTTCCGTTGGCATAGGGAGGTCCGTCATGAAGGACAAAAGATGGCCGGCTTTCCCCTATCTTCTGGATTTTTTTGTAAAGATCAATACTCTCCCACTTTGCGATAAGCTCTGGCTCTTTTTGGGCCAGCTTGGCCTTCATAGAAAAAGAAGTTTGCGGAAGATTCAGCGTATCTTTGATATTGTCGATTTCAGCCATGATTCACTCCAACACTCGAGTTCAAATTGTTATTATAGAATAAGCCAGCCTAAAGTCAACGGGGGACGAAAAAAGGGGACGGTTCTATTTTTTTCTATAAATTTGAGATCAAACCTAGTTTAATCCTGAAAAAAATAGAACCGTCCCCTTTTTTTATTCTTTTTTTATTCCCCCTTATTCATGTTTTGAGGTAATGGGAGCCACGACTGACCGGATTGCCGAGAGCAGCATATGTTATCAAAAGGGCCACTTGAATCCCATGCTTCAGACCCACAACATTCGCGTCCATCCTGGCTTCTTTGTAAAACTTAACGATTCGGTGATGGAGGTAATCCAGATCCGCCCGGGCACGCTCCAGCCGTTTTGTGGTACGGATAATTCCTGCGTAGTTCCACATGGTAGACCGGATAGAAATCCAATCCTGGTTGATGAGCGCCGGATCTGTCTCCTCCTCTTTCTCGGGGTAATACCACTTATGGATATCGCGAACAGCAAATTTGGCCACAGGATTAAAATGCGCAGCGATGTGCTGAGCTGTTCGTGTCCCCCAAACCAAACCTTCCAGCAAAGACGTGGAGGCCAACCGATTGGCTCCATGAAGGCCAGTACAGGAAACCTCTCCCACGGAATACAAACCGCTCAAGGAACTTCGCCCCCAACCGTCAACCAAGACTCCCCCACAACAATAATGTGCTGCTGGAACGACAGGGATGGATTCTTTTGTGATATCTATCCCATACCGAAGGCATGTCTGATAAATATGCGGAAAACGCTTTTTTATGTCGATTTTTGCATACGATGCTAGGTCAAGATATACATAATTCGAATCAGTATTAGTCATTTCCTCATAGATGGCCCTTGTGACTTCATCACGAGGGGCCAAATCTTTTTGTTCGGAATATTTATCCATGAAAGTTCGGCCATCTTTGGTTATAAGCCGCGCCCCTTCTCCTCTTACCGTTTCGGAGATCAAAAACCCATCCGCATCCCTGTGAAATAGAGATGTGGGATGAAATTGGACATACTCCATGTTGACTATTCTTGCGCCTGCGTGGTATGCCATTGCGTATCCGTCCCCGATAGCTCCCCTCGGATTCGATGTGTAAAGGTAGACCGCTCCACAGCCTCCCGTGGCCAGAACCGTATAAGTGGCAAAGATGGTCTTCACTTTTTTTGTTTTGTTGTCCAAAACATAACACCCGATGCACCGTGGCTCTCGATAAAAAGATGTCGGATTTTTAGAATGGTGAGGGACAGTCAACAAATCGACCGCTGTATGAGCAGGCAGAAGGGTAACATTCGAATAGCCTTTGAGTACCGCAACAAACTTTTCCTCAATAGTCCTGCCGGTTGTATCCCGGATATGCAAAATTCGCCTGCGCGAATGGCCGCCTTCCTGAGCATAATCCAAGGAATCCGGGGAATTCTTCATGAACGGGATGTCCAGTTCGTCGATCAATATGCTGTCGACCATTTTATTCCCTTCTGTAGAAAGAATTTCTACAGCCTCAGGATTGTTTATTCCATCCCCTGTCTGGATGATGTCTTCCTTCAAAAGCTCTGGACGATCGTCCGGTCCCAGTGAAACAATTCCCCCTTGCGCATAAAATGTGTTCGACTCTTTCAACTCATCATTTTTTGTGATGACGATGACTTTCAAACCGTTTTTTGCCGCTTCCAAAGCAGCACTGGCTCCTGCGATCCCACAGCCGATGATCAAAATATCGGTTTTTTGTGCTTCGGCTTGTTGCATTTTCCCTTAGTCAATGAACTCCATACTGATATCCAACGATTTATATGAATGTGTTAAGGCCCCGACAGAAATAAAATCGACTCCAAGATCAGCGATCTTCGAAGCTTTGGACAAATTGATATTGCCAGAGACTTCCACTAGAACCTTTCCATTAAGCAACTTCACAACTTCCCTCATTGTGTTAAGAGACATGTTGTCAAGCATGACCATATCCGCTCCGCATTTCAATGCTTCTTCAGCTTCTTCCCTGTTGGTTGCTTCGACTTCAATCTTGATCCCCGGCTTGATCTTTTTTCTGGCCAACAGCACAGCATCTGATATATTCCCGACTATCTTGATGTGGTTGTCTTTTATCATGACCATATCGGACAGACTGAAACGGTGATTCGTCCCCCCTCCCATCCTGACAGCATATTTTTCCAAGCTTCGAAGCCCTGGTGTAGTTTTCCGTGTATCCAGGATTTTTGTTTTTTCCCCATCCAGCGCATTCACGAACTTTCTGGTGGTTGTGGCAATCCCTGACATCCTCTGGAGAAAATTCAGGGTTGTCCTTTCCCCCTTGAGCAAGGAAACAGAAGGGCCTTTTAGGGCGGCAATTTTATCCCCTCTGTTCATTTTTTGGCCGTCCTTTCGATGGATCTCGAAAAAAACAGTTCGATCGATTTTTTTCATGACTCTTTCAGCCACATAGATTCCAGCGAGCACTCCTTCTTCTTTCGCAACGATAAAGGCTCGAGATATGGAATCGGAAGGGACAATGTTCTCTGAGGTAATGTCTCCCGCAGGCATGTCCTCCTTAAGAGCCGCTTCGATCAGGGCATCAATGTTTTTCCGCCACATCAGGAAAAATTATAGTTTTTTCCTCCCTCACAGTCAAATTTTTGTGCTTAAAGGCTGGCATCCTTATTTCCGTGATATTAAAAGGCTTGATGTCGGCTTTTAGGAATGGTTTTGCTCCAGTGAAGATTTTATACGCCATTTATCACGGAAATTGAGATGCTTCCGGTTGACATTACGTTAGGTGTGCATTTTAATACAGGCATGGGAAAAAAGAGAATCCTTTCCCTTCTGATCTCGATTGTTATCTCTGCCATTCTCATCTGGTTTCTTCTTACAAAAATTGAGTTTAAAGACTTCATGCAAACCTTTTCCCGCATATATATACCCGGACTCTTGGCATTTATGATCATTGCCCTAATAGGCGCAACGCTTCGAGCATGGCGTTACAAATTGCTACTTCTCCCCCACCATTCCAGTTGGAGGGATGTCTTTTTGGTCACGTTCATCCGCAACCTCTTCGTAGACCTTTTCCCGGCTCGGATCGGATCCCTTTCTTATATTTATGTGCTCAACAAGAGTCTGAAATATTCCTTCGAGTCCGCCTCATCAAGTTTTGTGGTGGCCTTCATTCTGGACTTTCTCACGCTGAGTCCTTTTTTGGTATTTGCCATAGTAGCGGTGGGATTGGGAAAAACGTCTATCTCCAACGGGACTCTTCTGGCCATTTCCTTTGCCTTTTTCCTTCTGGTTTTTCTCGTCTTTTGGAAAGTAACAAAAATCGCTGGGATAGCCCTTAAGGCTTATCAGTGGCTTTTGCATGTAATCAAACAGGATAAAAAAAAATGGGGCGAAGTCAGTGTCCATAAATTTTTATTGACCATAGATGAACTAAAAAAAATAAAAAAGAGAAGAATTGGCTGGCCTCTATTCGTTCTCTCGCTTGGAATTCGCTTAGCTAAATACAGCGCTCTGTTTTTCCTCCTTTATGCTCTTTTGCGCAGTCACGGATTTTCTCTGGAGAGCCTGAGTTTTTCAAAAACCATCTTGGGCATAACAGGTGCAGAACTGACCTCTGCCCTCCCGATCAAGGGGATCGGAGGATTTGGAACATGGGAATCTGCATGGGCTTTAACACTCATGCTGATGGGATTTGAAAAGCGTATAGCCATCCTTTCCAGCGGTGTCCATCTCATAACCAATTTATTCGAATACGTTTTGGGAATAGGCTGCATCCTCTTCCTCACCCTATTCCACTCCCAGAAAAAAAGGAACACAAAAGGCTAAACTAAGCCTTATCGGTTCTCTTCCATTTTGTATGGGTAAGCTCTAATGGAAAAAGCCATCAGGTATGTCCGCAGCGCCATTGAGGATCTAGCCTTCACGAGTCGTTTTTCGAGGGTAACAATATGGGGATATCCCCATATTGTCGGCGATGTTGTATTGAGCACGACTTTGCTAAAGGTTTAGAGAGACTAACAATCATGGGAACAGAAACTGGAGGAATAGAAATTTGGAGTTGGCGTGCGCAGTTCAAAGCCGCCGAGAAGGGCGTTCCGGACATGCCTGATGGCTAAGAAATGCCTTGAAAGTAATGCCCACACAAAATAGAAGAGAACCGCCTTATCTTGTTATTGCGTTTATTTTAGGTTTTTTTTAAAATAAGACTACTTCTGAAAAGAATTCCTAAGATTCAATCGCAAGCATGACAAAAAAAATATGAACAGAACCGATTCGTTACCTTACAAAGACCATTTTTCCTTGAGTTCCGTTGACTTACAAAAAATACTGAATATCGCTCTTAGCCAAGGAGGCAACTTTTCGGAAATTTTCCTTGAATACCGAGTGTATAGCTCCATAAACATGGAGGAGGATATCATAAAGGAAACTTCCGAGAGCATCCTGCTCGGAGCTGGAATTCGGGTAATCTACAGAGATCAAACAGGATACGGGTACACCAATGATCTATCATTAGAAAAAATAACCAGAGCTGCCCTCACAGCATCGTCCATCGCAAAAGGGCCCCCCTCTAAAAAATCTTTCCCTTTCCGATCCGCTCCTGTTATCCCAAATTATTATCCGATCCTTCATCCCGCACAGGATGAATCCTTGGAAAACAAAATTTCCCTTGTCAAAACGACCTATCAATCTGCCCTTAAATTCGACCGCAAGATCAAAAAAGTGAAAGTGTCCTTCACCGATCAGACACGCTATATAACTATAGCAACCTCTGAAGGACAGAACTTATCCGATGTGCAACCCCTTGCCAAAATGACCTGTTTGTGCATCGCGGAAAAAGCGAACAAAAGAGAAGCAGGCTTTTCAGGAGGAGGAGGAAGAGTCGGACTGGAATACTTTGCTAAGGATTTAATGCCGGAAAAAATCGGCGAAGAAGCAGCTCAAGAGGCCACCAGTCTTTTGGAAGCGATCCAGCCCCCTGCTGGAGAAATGCCGGTTGTGTTGTCCCCAGGGCATAGCGGTGTCTTGATCCATGAAGCTGTGGGGCATCTGCTCGAGGCCGATTTCAACAGAAAAAAAACTTCCATTTTTTGGAATAAAATGGGGCAACAAGTGGGAAGCGAACAGATCTTCATCTATGACGATCCCACGATTCCGTTTTTCCGCGGCTCCTACAACATCGATGACGAAGGAACCATCCCGAAAAAAACAGCATTGATAGAGGGTGGAAAGCTTGTGGGGCTGCTTCAGGATAGGCTGTCTGCTAGACTCATGAACAAGCCGTTAACCGGACACGGCCGGAGACAGGACTACACATGCATACCCGTACCGAGGATGAGTAACACCTACATCGTCGCGGGAGAATATGATCCCGAAGAGATCATCAAATCCGTAAACAAAGGATTTTATGCGGATAAATTCCAAGGAGGTCAGGTCGAAGATTCAGGAAAATTCACCTTTTCTGTCAGCTCTGGTTTCCTGATAGAAAACGGAAAACTCACAGCCCCGGTAAAACAAGCTACCCTGATAGGCACCAACATCGATATCCTCCAGAAAATCGACAAAGTCGGCTCAGACCTGACATTCGGATTGCAGACGGGAACCTGCGGAAAGGAAGGCCAGGCCGCGCCTGTCACAGACGGCTGCCCCACCCTCAAAGTGGCAAAGATGACTGTGGGAGGGTTCAAATGAAAGACCAAGAAACCTCTCATGAGTTGATGGCATTGGCAGAAAGTTTGGTCACTTTTGCCCGCTCTCATGGAACCGATGAAATCGAAGTCTCTATCTCGGACGGGCTGGAATTCAGTGTGGATGTACGGCTCGGAAAAATTGAGAGTTTGATTGAAGCAGGCTCCAGATACTTGGGACTGAGGGTCATCAAGGACAACAAAACAGCCTATACCACCTCCTCGGACCTAAATACAGACACCCTGAAGCGGCTGGTGAAAAATGCCATCCGCAGGGCAGAACTAGCCAACCCGGATGAATTTGCCGGTCTGCCGATCTCCAAGCCAAGTGCTATCGATGTAACCACCCTTAACCTCTTTGATCCTGAGATCTCAGAGCTGGACACCGATAAAAAGATTACCTTGGCTTTGGAAACGGAAAGAATTGCGCTCTCAGATAAGAGAATAACAAACTCGCATGGAGCCAGTTTCGAGACCAAAGAAATCAAGTCGGTCTTGGCAAACTCCCACGGGTTTGTCCATGAGTACAAGGAGACATTCTTCAGCCTGAGCGTGGGTATCCAGGCAGGTGAAACGGATAACATAGTCGAAGACTATTGGTCCAGCACCGAACGGCACTTTCGAACGCTTGACCACCCGGAAAAAGTCGGCAAAAAAGCTGTGGCAAGAACTGTCCGACAACTCAATCCACGGAAAGTAAAGACCCAAGTCGTTCCGGTAATTTTTGAACCAACCATGACCACTTGGCTGCTGGGCTTTCTTTTTGCGTGTATCTCAGGCGTGGCTGTTTATCAAAAACTGTCTTTTCTTTCTGACAAATTGGGCGAAAAAATCGGTAATGAACACATCACCGTGTGTGATGACGGTCAAATGCCAGGTAAGCTGGGAACACGGCCGTATGATTCCGAGGGGGTCCCAACTCAAAAAAATAAAGTCATCGAAAAAGGCACATTGAAAAACTTCCTCTGCAATACCTACGCCGGCAAAAAACTCAACCTCCCATCCACCGGGAATGCGGACGGTGCAAGTGTCGGCCCGAACAATTTTTTTCTCCAACCAGGGAACGTATCACCGGAAGACATCATTCAAAAGACCGATAAAGGACTCATCCTCATACGAACCATCGGGCATGGGCTTAACCCCGTAACAGGAGACATAAGCCGTGGTGCTTTCGGATTATGGATCGAGAATGGAGAGATTGTTTATCCTGTCTCTGAGATCACGATAGCCGGCAACCTCGGAACGATCCTGAATCAGATCGAGGAAAAGGGAAACGACCTCGAATTCCGGAGCGCGATTTGCGGCCCCACTGTAAAAATTAGAGAACTCACCGTTGCCGGGAAGTAAAGAACACCTGTAATTCAAAAAAAATAATGGTATAATATTTTTAAGTCATAAGCTCTTAATTAATTTGATACGAAAAAGTTTCGATTAATCAGGGTTATGTCTTTCTAAAATATGGAAAAAAAAGCCAGAAAGAGACTTCTAAATATCCTGGAATCGATCCCTCCGCTTAAAGAGATCATGGTTTCCACAGGTCCTCTCGAGAAAAAACGCGAGAAGATCAGAGATCTGCTGAATACCATGTTGATAAGTACCTATGATGACAATCCTGACCTCCCTTCTCTTTCATGGGTGTTAAGTCGGGACGCTATTCTGGTCTTCCTGAATATCACATCACGCCGCAGTGAAAAAGTTGCCGGATTCAGTTTCCTTGGTTACCTGAATGACTTAATTCATGATGACAAAATCGCATCTAAAACTCCCCCATCCTCAGGTTTTTTTGCAGAACTCAGCCATCTCATTCATGGTATCTCCGGTCAAGCTGACGTATATCCGAAAAATCCCCCTGCATTCACCAAATATCACGGAAAAAGAGCGGCAAAGCTCCGCTCGATCGATCTTTCCCGAATGGCCAGAGGCGTAGAAAAATTCAGCATGCGTTATCCCTCGGGATTGGACGATAGTGCGAAAAGACACCGGTACAATAACAAACTGAGAATTCTTCGCCACTACAAAGCCACAGACTTCGAGTGGAGCAATTGGCGATGGCAGATACGCCACCTCATCAAGGATGCCAAGACCTTAAAAAAACTAGTCAAACTGACTGATGAACAATCCAAAGCGGTCGAACTGGCCCAAAAACACAAAGTCCCGTTCGGAATCACGCCTTATTATCTGTCTTTGATGGATTACGAAGTGGGAAAAGGAAGAGATGATGCCATCCGTGCCCAAGTCATACCTACCCTGAAATACATACGAAAATTAATAGAATTCAAAGCCCACGATGAGAGCTCTCTGGACTTTATGCTGGAACGGGATACCTCTCCGATAGAAGGGATCACCCGCCGCTATCCTCATATCGTCATCCTGAAGCCGGTATTGACCTGTCCCCAGATCTGTGTTTACTGCCAGCGAAATTGGGAAATTGAAGATGTTTACTCACGGGCAGCCATCCTCCCAAAGCCTAAACTGGAAAAAGCTATCGAATGGATCGCCAACACTCCTGAAATCAACGAAGTTCTGATCACTGGAGGAGATCCTTTTATTTTATCGAATGACAGGATAGAAAGCCTCCTGTACAAACTGTCCCGGATAAATCATATCCAGAGGATCAGAATAGGGACAAGAACACCAGTGACGCTTCCTCAAAGGATCACCGATACCCTGGTGAAAGATATCAATCACTTTAATATCCCTGGAAAACGAGAGATGCTGATCGTAACCCACTTCGAACACCCCTACGAGATAACGCATAATTCCATAGAAGCCGTCCAAAAATTTCGACGGTACGGGATAGAGGTATACAACCAGTTAGTGTACACCTTTTTCAATTCGCGAAAATTCGAGGCGACCGTTTTGCGTAACACGCTGCGCCTGATCGGGGTAACACCCTACTACACATTCAACACGAAAGGCAAAGAAGAGACAGATGATTATCGCGTTCCTATTCCTAGGCTCCTCCAAGAGCAGAAGGAAGAGGCCAGGCTCATGCCGGGTACGGTCAGAACCGATGAGATTGTATTCAATGTCCCTGGGCTGGGGAAAAATTACTTACGTGCCATTCAACATCACGATGTCATATCCATCCTGCCTGATGGCTGCCGGATCTATGAATTCCATCCTTGGGAAAAAAAACTGGCCCTAGCTGACACTTATATCTACACGGATGTATCGATCCATGCATATCTTCAAAAACTGAAAGCTTTCGGTGAAAATATTTCGGATTACAAAAGTATTTGGTACTACTACTGAAAACTCTCGCCCATATCTTTTAGCGTTTCACCTTCCAAACGGGCAACGATGACAGCCCCGCAACTATCGCTCAGAACATTGACAGTGGTTCGAAACATATCCAGGATCCGGTCCACAGCCAGGATGATGGCCACTCCCTCCAGCGGAAGTCCAACAGCCTTCAATATGATCGACATCATGACCATCCCACTCATGGGTACGCTTGCCGCCCCGATAGAGGCCAGTAGGGCCGTGAAAACAATGATGAGCTGAGCTCCGATGGAAAGATCGAAGCCATAGACCTGGGCAATGAACACAGTCGCAACACACTCGTAAAGAGCGGTTCCGTCCATGTTGACGGTGGCCCCGATGGGAAGGACAAAGTTGGAAACTTTTTCGGAGACTCTAGAATTTCCTGTAACCGCTTTCATCGTAAGCGGAAGCGTCACGATAGTCGAACATGTAGAAAAGGCCATAACAAGAGCGGATGGCATTCCTTTATAGTGTTTGACCGGATTCACACGCGCCACTAAAGACAAAAGCAAGGGCAAATTCACCGAGGCATGTATCGCCAAGCCTATCAAAACTACAAGAAAATAGAATCCGAGAGATCTGAAAGCCTCAAAACCAGTCCGGGCGACAATCCGAGAGATAATTCCGAAAACGCCAAACGGGGCACTCCAGACAACGAAAAGGGTCAATTTCATCATGGTTTCAAAAGCTGCCTGGAAAAAATCGGTGAGTTGGGTTCTCGGTTTTTTAGATAGTTTGGTGACAAAAAAGCCGAAAAGGATGGAAAAAAAGATGATCGGCAGGACATCTCCTCTGGCCATCGCTGCAAAGGGATTCTCAGGGATGAGATTTATCAAGAGCTCCCCTATCCCATGTTCGGTTGCAGCGATATTTTCTGGGCTCATTTCCAGACCGATCTCAGCGCCGACTCCCGGCTTAAAAATGTTCACCAAGACCAAACCGGTCAAAATGGCCATCAGACTGCTGAGAATGTAGTAAGAAAAAGTTTTGATGCCCAACCGGCCCAAACCAGTGGTACTGCCCACGCTCACAACCCCAGAAATGATGGATGTGATAATCAGAGGCATGATGGCCATGCGCAGGAGGCGTAGAAAAATCTCAGCCAAGGGTTCGGCAATAGGCGTAATGCCCTCACCGAATACCCATCCCGCAATGATTCCCAAGAAAAATCCGATAAAAATGTAGTGTGTTAGAGTTAACTTTTTTAACAAAGATCTCATCCTGTGCCCTAAACATAATATTCTCATAATTTCCTGTCAAGAAGGATGAGCATTGGTGAAATAGACTCGGCTAGGTGAAATCGTCCAGACTTTATATTAAATCCAAAAAATAAACATTAAAATTCATTAAAACGGATCACGTTTGCGAGTTTCCGTTTGGGCACATGCAAACAGCCCTGTTCATCCTTCCAGTACTCCACAGAATCCTCTAAATCCTCGATCACAGGGGCTTCCGCCGGATACCCAAAGGCTATCACCGAATCGACCTTATATGAGGCAGGAATATTAAGCAATGTTTTCACGCGAGCCTTGTCAACAGATATGATCCAGCAGCTTCCGATGCCCTTTTCCCAAGCGGCTAGGATCATGTTTTCGATGGCTGCCCCTGAGTCCCACTCGAATCCCTTTTCCCTAATCTCTGTGTTCACAAGGACCACGACATAAGCCTGAGGCTCCTGACCAAGTATAGGATTTCCCTCAGGAGCAATGTAGCCCGCCCATTTCAAACAAGGAAAGAGCTGCTTTCTTTTGCTTTCAGCATCCACAACAATAAACTCTAAAGGCTGGCGATTGGCTGCTGAAGGGGCCAGCCTGCCCGCATTCACAACATCTCTGAGTATCTCTTGTGAAACGAGTTCTGGTCTGAACTGACGGATGGATCTTCTCGATATGATCAAATCGTACAAATTCATTCTTAATTCTCCTCATCCTTGATCTACAACCGATAACACAAAACGACCTGGCCCGCTAGCCTTTGGCCAGGATGGATTCTAGCCTTTCTGCATACAAACGGCTGGGCCTGTCAGGAGTGACAAACTCGATCTGCTCAGGATTTCCCGCACCTAACTTCAACTCAACTGCTCGCTTAATCTGCTCTTGCTCAAATATTTTTGTTCCCATGATGGAGTCGTTCGATCCTAAATCCTTCAACACAGCGACTCCTACTGCATCCAAAGCCACACGATCTGAGCTGGCGAGAAATACATTGGCCTCTTTTTTAGTCCCAGTCATTGGCCCCCCATCGACAAACACCTCCACCCCATCCATCACAATCAGATCCGGTTTGTAACCCAAATTGATCTCGGCAATCATTTTCCTCATATCTGTTGTCCTCTTGCCATGGAGCTCCCTCATCAACCGTTTGGGTGTTAACCCAACGGCCAGTTTCAATGACATAGTAAAAACACCACCGTATTGATGGGTTTTCAAACAACATGTCGACACGAAATACTCAGCTTCGGCTGCAGAACGAGGAATAGAGAAACCATTCTCCCAATGGATTCCCTCTGGATTCATATGGATCCAATCTTCCTCAGGCATTTTTTCGAAATTGATGATCTTGAAATCCAAATCCCTGGACATCTGGAAAATGTCCTTGTTCAGCATCACTTCCTCTGTGTCCGGGGGACCACTCCTCTCCCCCACAGTTATTTGCTTGGCTCCCTTCTTATGGATCTCCTTCACCAATTGACTCATCGTATCGTTGTGGGTGGATCCTGGACAGGGATCAGCTGTATTGAAATTGGGCTTAAGCAAAACATTTTTTCCTTTCATCGCAGGAAATTCCAAGAGATTCATGCTTTCTTGAACGCCGATACTCCTGTTTGCTGTCTTGACGAGTGCGACTTTGGAAACGCGCCCTTTTTCACTACCAAAAAACGAAGAAAATCGCAGTGCTGGAAGACATGCGAAGCCTGTCGCCGTCCCTTTTAGAAATTCTCGCCTTTTCAAAGTCCTGATTTCGTTACCACCCATGATTCTCCTCCATAGTCAGATCTTACTGGATACCCAAAGCGATAAATCAGTTTCAGACATGGCACCAGAAGTTCGTGCTCTTTCGAATCCCTTTGAAAAAATAATAAAGGTCGGGACTCCCTGAACACCAAATGCAGCTCCCAACTCTGCATGTTTATTCATATCAACTTGCAGCACCATCAGCTCCCCTGCTCGTCTTTCCGCCAGCTCATGGACTATCGGATGCATCATCTGACAGGGAGCACAGGTGGGAGTGAAAAAATCGATCAAGACTGGCAAAGAGGATTTTTGAATAAGTGTGTACGCCTGCTCGGGAGTGGATTCGATGACATTCCCTGGTTGTGGGAGAGGGCGTTTACAACGCCCACAGATCACTTTTTTTCCGATAGCGTCCATCGGATAATTATTTGTGCTGCCGCATGCAAGACAGCTCACTTTCACATTATTTGCCAAATTCGCTACTCCTTCCTGGTGTTTGTGTCACATCCAAAATTATATACACTCTATGTTTGTCTTGTCTACTCTCTTAGGAACTTTTCTTCTTCCCTTTCCTCTAATTTAGTCGAATCAAGCATTTCCAAACTCAGTATGATATTTGTAACACTCGATTAACCTCTTGACTGATGCTGTCTGACATAGTAAAAAGTCTTTATGGGATGGTATCCAGCTCGTCCGACCAATATAGAGTAAAAGAGCATTGACAGGAAACATAAACAACCTTGAAGATAACGAAAATAATGATGACTTGAACTCTGTTGTCGATGAGAAAGAACTCCAAGACGTAGCAGAAGTTGTCAGACTTCTTTCCAAGACAATCTCAACGATAAAAATATTCCTGGAGGATCACACCACAGTTAAAAATCAAATCGCAGATTTATGGATTAAACTAGACTCATTTCTGGAAAAAAATCAGACATTGGAGATTGAAATCCAGGAGTTTTCATTCACATACAAGAATAAACTCGTTTTCCAAGATAAAAAAACGATCAAAAGCCTTCCCTTCCTTCTATATAAGGACGGGATGCAGACGCTTTCCTTCTACAAAGGATTAAAGAAAGAAGAAATCCAAGGATTCATGGAAATCATAAAAAAAGTCTATGAACTGCCGCCAGAAGAAAGCGATATTGTCAATCTGTTATGGGAAAAAGATTTCGCAAACATTCGATATTTCGCTCCAGATGAGTTTCTCGAAACAAAAATCGGCATAGGGAAAGAGCCGGCAGATATTCAAGTCGATACAGACGCCTTATTTTCTGGTTCGATAGAACTCCTTCCCGAAGATCAAGCGGAATTCCATACAGCAAGGGGAGAGCCGGACAATCTGGATCAAGCTGCCTCTGAAGAAGAAGGATTGTGGGAAGACACAGAATTTATGGATCAAACCCAGACTTTGACTGAACAGGAAAATCTCATACTGGAAGCCATGCTCATGGCCAACCGACAAGTTACTCCTGATGATGAGCTCGTGCTTCTGATAACCGAGATGTTGAATCTCGAAGAGGACTCTGAAAGATTTAAAGCAATTCTGGATGCCATCACGTATGTGCACAAAGATCTTGTTGAAAAAGGGGATTTTACCAGAGTTTATCAGCTATTAAGCAATGCGATGGAGATAAAAATCATCGCCTCTTATGAATCCGGACACAAAGAATCTCTTGTCCAAGACTTTCTCAACAAGCTTAAAACCAAAGAAATCGAAGGGCTCATCAAAAAGCCATTGCTCGAAGACAAAGTGACGGATTTTCGTTTTTTATTTGTCTACTTGGATCTTCTTCTGGGAACCGATGCTCTATCTCTACTCGCTGAATTGTATGAAAATATAAATAACGAGGAGTTCCGGAAAGGCAGTTTGGATTTTTTCAAGGAAAAAGCCACGAAAAACCCTGAGATATTGACAAAGATCGTCGATGATAACAGAACAATACTGACCAGAGAAGTGATCGCAATCCTTAGTACGATCCCTGAAAAAAGAGCCATCCAAGGATTTGCCGTCTTTATCCAATCTAAAAACAAAACGATTAAAACGGATGCGATAAAAAAACTCGGGACATTCAAGGATGTAACATCTAATAAGATTCTCCTTGGATTCCTGAATGACACTGACGAAAATATAAGGATATTGGCCGCATGTCATATCCCCGGCATAAAGGATGACTTCATCGTCGAACAGGTCGTTCGCATCGCGACGGATAGAAATTTCAAGAACAAAAGCAAACAAGAAAAACAAGCCATTCTCGATATTCTTGGCAGGAGTAAAACAGAAAAAGCCTACGAAGATCTCGAAAAAATTCTCACAAAACTCACTTTTTTCAGCGGATCAAAAAATGTAGAGACAGGATTTTGCGCTATTCAAACCCTAAAGGAGAGAAATAGTCCAGAATCCAGAAGAATCCTGAAAAAAGCCATGCAATCGAAAAATAGAAAAATCAAAAAAGAAAGCAGATTGGCTTCGAAGAACCTATCCAAGCCTCAGGATCAAGAAAAATAAAAACATGACGGATCACAAAAAGACAGAAAAAAGGATTGGCAAAAAAGCCATAGACATCCTCCAGGGAATGTATATGGCTCACAAAAACATGAAGTTATATGACCTAAACAATCATCTCATCCATTCGCAAATATCCTCCGTATTTGATGAAATCCAGGATTTGCTCCAGTCTGAGGGAGAAGTGAATTTTACGCTCCGGCTCAGCACATTATACTTAAACGGAATCAAGGTTCTCTTCAGTTTTTCCAACTATTATCTTTTCAAATTTCTGAGTTTCCATCTCTCAGAAAAGGAAATAGGCCTTCTCAAATTCCAAGAAAATCTGAATAAAGATGAGCTCAAAAAATTCTTGTTTTTATTGGAAAAAAAAGAACCAAAAACAAAAAAACCGTTTGAAACTTTTTTAGAGACTATCCAGGAAAATAAAATCCATAATATCCTGATCGAAAAAGCTCAAACTCTTGAAGAATTTCAATCAAACGAAAAAAACGCAAAAAAAGTATTTTTCCTCGGAATCACTCACCTGAAAGAGATGTTTGAATCCTTAAAAAAACAGGAGAGAATCCCCCTCACAACAACCCGCCGATTGATGCAATCTCTTTTCAACAATATCGTACAAAATGAATCATTCACTTATGGTTTGACAACCATAAAAAATTTCGATGAATACACCTTAAACCATTCTATCAATGTATGCATTCTTTCGATTTCCTTGGGAAGAAAATTGGGACTTGACAGAAATGAGCTGGCTGAGCTGGGAATCAGCGCTTTTTTTCATGACTTTGGAAAAACAGATATACCTAGAGAAATTTTGGTGAAACCAGGAAAACTGGACAAACAGGAAAGAGAAATCATCGAACAGCATCCGCATTTGGGAGCGGAGAAACTCATCAAACTCAAACAAACCAGCCGTTTGCCTGTCAGGGCCATTAATGTGGCAATGGAGCATCATGTAAGGGAAGACCTTTCTGGTTATCCCAGGTACCAAAAAAAGAGACACATCAACCTTTACAGCAAGATCGTGAAAATTTGTGATGTCTATGATGCACTAACAACTAAAAGACCTTATCGGGATAAGATCTTTTCACAGGATGAGACTCTGAATATGATGAAGGAAAACAAAGGCACAGAATTCGATCCGATAATCTTTAAGGTTTTTTTGAACATGATGGGACAGTATCCAGTTGGAACTCTTGTTTTATTAAATTCCGGTGAGATCGGGCTGGTTACCGAAGCCAATCCCTACCTTTCCCAATTATTGCAGCCCAAAGTTAAAATAATCGCAGATGAAAACGGTAATAAAATAGATGGGAACATCATTGATTTGGTTGAACGGGACCAGCATACGGATAAACCCAAAAGGACGATTGTCAAGTCGCTGGATCCCGAAAAATACGATATCCAAGTCTCAGATTATTTCTTAGCCATGGCTCAATGACCTCCTTCCCTCCAGTTTGTAGAAGGCTCAGATTATTCACTTAGAGAGGCAGTAGCTCTTGAATCGGTTCGCCCGAAGGGAAAAAATTTGAGGAATTGCATTTTGGTTTGTATGAATCTACAATATCATAAATGAATCCATCACCTTAGAAGGTGCGGTTCCTGAGGTGACTTTTTTGGAACACGTCCTGAAGGCGATAAAACCTGAAGATAAAAAAAAATGTCTGCATACAAAATTTCAGATATGAGAGAATATCATGAAAAATATTGATTCGATTTTTTATCCAAAATCCATTGCCATCATCGGAGCCTCCAGACAACAGGGAAGCGTGGGCCATTCCCTCCTTGCCAATATTATCGACAGCCGATTTCAAGGCGTTGTTTACCCTGTCAATCCAAAAGCCCAAGCCATTCTTGGGATCAAAAGCTATCCCCGGGTATTGGATATTCCCGATGATGTCGACTTGGCCGTTGTGATCGTTCCAGCTTCCTTTGTGCCTCAAATCCTTGAAGAATGCGGGGTCAAAGGCATAAAAGGAGCTATCATCATTTCGGCTGGTTTCAAGGAAATCGGTGGTCATGGCATTAAACTCGAACAAACCGTTCAGGAAATCATCCATAAATATAACATTGCTCTTGTCGGTCCCAATTGCTTGGGCGTCGTCAACACTGCTTCTGAATCGAGTATGAACGCAACATTCGGCACACAAATGCCGAAAAAAGGTAACATCGCTTTCATTTCCCAGAGCGGAGCTCTGTGCGTGGCAGTACTCGATTACGCAAAAGAGGCAAACATAGGATTTTCCAAATTCATCAGCATGGGAAACAAAGCAGGCCTCACAGAAAACGATCTTTTGGTTTATCTCAACGAAGATTCCCAGACAGATGTGATATTGATGTACCTGGAAGACCTCGTCAACGGAAGAGAGTTCATGTCCATCGCAAGAAAAATAACAAGCCACTCAACAAAACATAAGCCTATTATTGCTCTTAAAGCAGGGCGGACTTTTGTCGGAGCAAAAGCCGCCTCATCGCATACGGGATCACTTGCCGGTTCGGACAAGGTGTATGACGCCATTTTTGACCAAAGCGGCGTCATTCGGGGAGATACATTGGAAGAAATTTTCAACTATGTGAAAGTCTTCTCCACGCAGCCCCTTCCCAAAGGGAAAAATGTGGCTATTGTTACCAATTCTGGTGGGCCAGGGATCCTGGCTACAGATTCATGCATCCGTTACGGACTGGACATTCCCCCCTTGTCCAAGAGCTCCAAAAAAGCCTTAAAGACCGTTCTTCCATCCACGGCAAGTCTAAACAACCCGATGGATTTAATAGCGGAAGCCCAACACAAACAATATGAAGTGGCCCTGAGTGCAATGCTCAAACAAAATAACATGCATTCCGCTCTTGTCATCCTTACACCAACGGCTTTCACAAACGTTGAGAAAATTGCTAAATCAATCATCACGGTGTCCAAGCAGATAAAGAAGCCAATCCTCAGCTGCCTTTTGGGTCTCTATGATGTCTCAAAAGGAATCGATCTCCTGGAAGAAAACAGCATCCCGAATTACAGGTTTCCCGAGTCAGCAGCGCGAGCCCTAGCTGAAATGTCAAAATTCACCTCATGGCTCAAACGACCCAAGACGAGTGTGAAAAAATTCGTGGTCGATACCCCCAAAGCCACTCAGATCATCAAAAAAGTAAAAGCCGAAGGAAGGTCTTTCCTTCTGGAACAAGAAGCGTACGATGTTTTGAAAACATACGGTTTTCCTGTTGTCCAATCTGTATTGGCAACCAGCGAAGCTCAAGCCGTCTCATCAGCGGAAAAAATTGGATTCCCTGTGGTGATGAAAATTGCTTCTACAGATATTCTGCACAAATTCGATTTTGGCGGTGTTATCCTCAATGTAAAAAACAAAACGGAAACACGGAAATCCTACAACAATATTCTCCGTAATATCCGTACAAAAATGCCCAAAGCGAAGATAACAGGGATAATGATCGAAGAGATGGCTGTCGAGGGAAAAGAGGTTATTCTTGGCATGAACTATGACGAGCAGTTCGGATCCATATTGATGTTCGGGATGGGAGGGATCTACGTCGAGGCCTTAGATGATGTGATTTTCCGGTTGGCGCCCATCCGAGAATTAACAGCAGACTATATGATCTCAAAAACCAAGACATACAAAATACTCGATGGATTCCGTGGAGGACCTGTCTATGACACTCCGGCCATATCAGAATGTTTAAAAAGACTATCCCAGCTTGTAACAGACTTTAACGATATCAAAGAATTGGATATCAATCCCCTGATCGTCTATAAAAAAGGAAAGGGCTGCAAGATCGTCGATGCCCGAATCATCTTAAAATAATAGGATTCACACAAAGAATTTGACAAGTTTGTGGGCTTCCTTATAATGGATTAGTTCGGTAGGTTTTGCATAGATATTTAAGTAACGTGGCATTATTCAAGAAAAAAAAGAAAAAGAGGGTTTTTGTACTAGGATTGGACGGAGTACCCTACTCACTCCTGCAGGATTTGGCAGATGGAAACATCATGCCGACTATGAAGAGCCTCATCGATTCCGGACATCTTCACAAGATGAAAGCCAGTCTTCCTGAAATTTCGGCTGTGAGCTGGACAGATTTCATGACCGGGTCAAACTCAGGAACACACGGAATTTATGGATTTACGGATCTTAAGCCAGACACATATGATCTCCTCTTTCCGAATTTCCTCGACCTTCAAACAAAAACATTTTGGGATACTCTCGGAGACAAAAAAAAGCGTTCCATCGTCATCAACCAACCCTCTACTTATCCGGCTCGTGAGATCAATGGCATATTGATCTCAGGGTTTGTGGCCATCGACTTGGCAAAGGCTGTGTATCCACCCACCGTACGGGCCTCCCTCGATAAATTGGATTACCAGATCGATATCGACACAATGAAGTCAAGAGAGGATCCGGAATTTCTATGGAAGGACCTGTATCGAACATTAGACAAACGCATAAACACTCTCAATCTTTTCTGGAAGCAGGATTGGGACTATTTCGAATTTGTGATCACAGGAACGGATAGACTCCAGCATTTTTTATGGAATGCTTATAAAGATACAGAGAATCCCCATCATAAAAAATTCCTGGATTATTACAGACGGATCGATCAAGTTATCGGCCACATCGTCAATTCATTCCGGCAGTTGAATGATAGCGATGAGGGTCTTTACCTCTTATCCGATCATGGATTCACAGGAATCGAGCAGGAAGTCTATCTCAATGTCTGGCTTGAAGAACAAGGATATCTTCGTTTCGATTCCTCTCCTCCCGAGAGTCTTGACAATATTTCATCAACCTCCCGCGCTTTTGCCATGGATCCCAATCGCATCTACCTGAACTTAAAAGACAAGTTTCCCAAAGGTTACGTGAATCCGTCTGACAAAGACGCTGTCAAAAAGGAAATTGCTGAAAATCTCAAAAAACTGGAATGGGATGGGAACAAAGTTGTCCGCAACGTTTTTGATGCCCAACAGGTCTATAACGGTCCCCTTGTCGACCAAGGCCCAGATCTAATCGTTCTTTCTGAATATGGATACGACATGAAGGGCTCGATCAAGAAAAAAGAGATTTTCGGGCGCACCAATCTTCAGGGTATGCACACCTGGGATGATGCTTTTTTCTGGGCAAACGTGGATTACGGTCAAGACCTCGCCATATCCGATCTATCAGATATACTACTGGACAAGCTGTTATGAAAACAAAACGGACATTCTTTATTTTGCTTTTCCTTGCCCTCGCTGTACCTCTCTGTGCATACATAGGCCCCGGAGCAGGATTTGCCTTTTTGTCCTCGTTTCTCGTACTTTTCCTGACATTTTTCCTGGCCATATTTTCTTTCCTTTCCTGGCCTTTTCGTTTTTTCTTGCGGTTGATCAGAGGCCAAAAAGCCTACAAAAAAAGCCATATCAACCGCCTTATCGTTATCGGCCTGGATGGGATGGATCCGGTACTCGTCGATAAGTACATGGCCAAAAGAAAACTGCCCCATCTCGCCAAACTGGCCGACAAGGGAAGCTATCACAAACTGGAAACGACGATACCTTCCATTTCCCCGGTCGCTTGGTCGTCATTCATGACAGGCTGCCACCCAGCTAAACACAACATCTTCGATTTTCTCAGCCGTGATCCCAATACCTATCTACCCGACCTCTCCTCAGCACATATAGGAAGCCCCAAAAGAGTCCTTCCCTTAGGTAAATACAATATTCCCCTCTCCAAACCCGAGATCAAAGGTATGCGGAAAAGCATCCCTTTCTGGAAGATCCTTGGTGATAACGGGATCTTCAGCACCATCCTTAGGATTCCAGTGACCTTTCCCCCAGAAAAATTCCGAGGACATCTTCTCTCAGGCATGTGCGCTCCAGATCTGAAGGGAAGCCAGGGCACCTTCTCCTTTTATACATCGGACAAAGAAAAAATCATCGATCGCGAAGGAGGGATGAACATCCCTGTGACAATAGATGGGGACAGGATCGAAACCTATATTTCCGGCCCTGAAAACACAATGCTCAAAAATCCAGAGGAGATGAAACTCCCTCTGTCTATAACCATCGATAAGGACAAAAAAGAGGCGCTCCTCGAGGTCTCGGGTCAAACGATTAAACTCAAAGAAAAAACGTTTTCCGACTGGATAAAGATCACCTTCAAACCAGGCCTTTGGATCAAAATAAGGGCGATCTGCCGTTTTTACATAAATCGAATGGATCAAACCTTTGAAATGTACATCACCCCGCTGAACATAGATCCGGAAAAGCCAGCCCTTCCGATTTCCCAGCCTTTTATCTACTCCGTTTATCTAGCCAAATTGCTAGGAAGTTTCATCACACTGGGTGAGGCGAATGATACTTGGGCATTGAACGAAGGCATCCTATCCGAAGAGGCCTTTTTAAAGCTGAGTTACTTCAACCATCAAGAATGGGAGGATATGCTTTTCAACGCTCTAGACAAAACAAAAAAGGGTGCAGTTGTCAGTTGGTTCGAAACGACAGACAGCATCCAACACATGTTCTACCGGTATCTCGATGAAAAACACCCGGCTCTACACACAGACCAGGCTAATATGGGGCCTGAGGTCATGGAACAGATGTATGCCAAAATGGATGACCTTGTCGGTAAGGTTTTGGAAAAACTGGGCAAAAAAGATATCCTGATCATCATGTCCGACCACGGGATCAAATCCTTCCGTCGAGGAATCAACATGAATTCCTGGCTCTACCGGAATGGGTATCTTTCACTCAAGGAAGGAAAAAAACAAAGCGAAGAATGGTTCAAAGATGTCGACTGGGAAAAAACCAAAGCCTATGGGCTTGGCCTCGGTGGCATTTACCTTAACATAAAAAACAGAGAATCCCAAGGCACGGTTGCTCGGGGTGATGAAGCCAAAGCCCTGAAAAAAGAGATCATCGCGAAGCTCAACGGCCTGAAAGACGAGGAAAACGGCCAGACGGCCATCAACACCGTATTCGACAGGGATGACCTCCCTCAGGGCCCTTATAAGGAAAACTGCCCGGACATGATTGTCGGCTACAACGAGGGATACCGTGTTTCCTGGGATTCTGTCACCGGAAAAGTCAACGACACTCTTTTTGAAGATAACACCAAAGCATGGAGCGGCGACCACTGTATCGATCCCAGGATCGTCCCGGGCATATTTTTCTGCAACCACAAAATAAACACAGAATCCCCGGCCATCATCGATATCGCACCCACAATTCTGAACCTGTTCGGCATGAAAATTCCAAATCACATGGATGGCCGTAACTTGATCGATACGGAATACTTTTCTATAAATCCGGAAAAAAAAGGAAAAAATAATGCCTGACATAAACCGGAGAGAATTCCTCAAATTGGGGATATCGGCAGGTTCACTACTCGCTCTCGGAAGCTCCTCTGACCTTGTGACAAAGGTCTTTGGCAAAACCGAGACTCAGAAGAAAGCTATCATCCTAGGATTCGACGGCATGGATCCCCACTTGACAAATATGTGGATGAACCAGGGAAAGCTTCCTGCTTTTGAACGGCTGCGGAACCGGGGAGGATTTTCCCCTCTGCGAACAAGTCTTCCACCCCAAAGCCCCGTGGCCTGGTCAAATTTCATCACAGGGATGAATCCGGGCGGTCATGGCATCTTTGATTTTATCAGTAGAATTCCGGAATATTACTTGCCCGACTTTTCGAGCACAAAAACATCTGATTCGACCAAGACGATATCCATCGGAAATCTCGTTCTTCCCCTTTCCGGAGGAACCATCGAAAACCTCATGAAGGGCAGAGCCTTCTGGCAAATCCTGGAGGACCACGACATCCCTGCAACCATTTTTAAAATGCCTTCCAATTTTCCTCCGGTTGAAACAAAGCAAAGAACCTTATCCGGGATGGGAACGCCGGATATCACGGGCTCTTTGGGAGAATTTAACTACTACACCACAAAAGTCACCGAACTCCAAGAGGATATCGGGGGCGGCGAGATTCACGAGGTCTATGTCATCGGCAACAGAGTGGAAGCCAAGCTTCCGGGGCCCAATAACGCTTTCAAAAAAAACCAACCCGAATCTTCCATAGATTTCAAAGTCTTCATCGACCCGGTCCATCCTCTGGCTAAAATCGTGATCCAGGAGCAGGAGTTCATCCTCAAAGAAAAAGAATGGAGCAGCTGGAAGAGAGTCCGGTTTCCGATGATCCCCACCCAAAGTATCAGCGGAATCTGCATGTTTTATCTCAAACAAGTCCGCCCCGACTTTAAACTCTATGTTTCACCGATCAATATCGACCCTGGCTCACCAGCCATGCCTATCTCCACACCGGAAAGTTATGCCAAGGAACTGGAAAAACAATTCGGGCCCTTTTACACAAAAGGACTTCCAGCCGATTTTAAAGCCATTTCGCATGGCGTTCTGGACGAAGATGAATTTCTGGCTCAAGATGACACAATTTTAGAGGAAAGGAAAGCCATGTTCGAGTACGAACTTGCCCGGTTCGACTCAGGCCTCCTCTTTCACTATGTCTCGAGCACAGACCAGAGACAACACATGTTCTGGCGATTCATCGATCAACAGAGCCCGATGTATGACCCAGACCTTGCACGCAAACATGGCAACGCCATCGAAACCATCTACAAGGAAACAGATAAGATTCTGGACAAGGCACTCAGCAAAGCCGACAAGGACACCATTGTTATTGTGATGTCCGACCACGGATTCTCTCCCTTCCGGCGGACCTTTAATGTGAATTCCTGGCTCAAAGAAAACGGATACATCCGTTTGATCAACAACTGGAGACAGGGACAGGAAGAAGCCTTCATGAATACTGACTGGTCCAGGACTAAGGCATATTCTTACGGACTGAACAGCTTGTATATAAACGAGAAAGGACGGGAGGGTGAAGGCATCATCAATCCTGGGGCTGAAAAAGAGGCTCTAGTCAGAGAGATCGCCCATAAGCTCGAGCAAGTCACAGACCCTAAAACAGGAGATAGGGTAGTCACAAATGCCTATATCACACAAGACCATTACCTGGGGCCTCAAGTCGAACAAGCCCCGGATATCATCGTTGGGTACAACCGCGGCTATCGCACATCTTGGTCAGCCCCCCTGGGAAGAATCACAAAAGAAGTATTTAGCGATAACATGGACAAATGGAGCGGGGATCACTGCATGGACCCGGCTGTCTGCCCGGGAATTCTTTTTGCGAGTGAGAAAATCAAGGCCGACTCACCTGCTCTTTTTGATTTAACTCCAACAATCCTCTCGCTTTTCGGGATCGAAAAACCAGACAATATGGTCGGCAAAAAGATTTTTTAGGAGATAGAGATGGGAAAGGCAAAAGTCAAACTCGATAAAGGCCTTCTGGAAAAGGTGAAAAAATTTGCGGAACTTTCGGGTTATTCTTCGGCCGAGGAATTCGTGACTCATTGTTTAGAAAAGGAAATTTCCAAACTGGAAGAATCGGATTCAGAAGAAGAGATCAAGAAAAAATTGAAAGGATTGGGTTACATCTCGTAAACCTTACTCTGGAATCTGAAAATGTGGATATTTAATTCTGCCTTCGGCAAAATATTCGATGCCCTATTTCTTCCTTTTCGTAGCATGAGCCCCTGGGTAGGAATGATCCTTATTTCCTTTCTCACCGGCCTTTTGATGCTGTTTGTCTTCAAATGGACATCCAACCAACAGGGAATCCAAAAAGTAAAAAACAGGATAAAAGCCCACTTACTGGAATTACGTCTGTTTAAGGACAGCCTCAGCCAGTCCCTCCGCTCCCAGGGAAACATCCTGCGCTGCAACCTAACCTACATCAGCTATTCGGTCAAACCCATGCTGGTGATGATAATTCCGATCATCTTGATCCTCATTCAGCTCAATTTCTGGTTCGGTTATGAATCACTCACCCCGAACGAACCAGCCATCCTGAAAATCAAACTCGTGGAAGACCAAAATCCTTTGGAAACACAGATTGCGGTCCAACTCTCCTCCGGCCTTGTGATGGAAACGCCTCCTCTCAGAATCGAAGAATCCAGTGAAATAAACTGGCGATTTTCTGCCACCCAAGCGGGAATCCAACAATTCACTGTGACGATCAACGGGGAGACAATCACCAAAAAAGTCTCCGTTGCCCAGAAACCTCTCAGCAAAATATCTCCCCTAAAAACAAATAAGAATTTTTTCGATCAGGTCATGTATCCCATGGAATCTCCGATCAAAAGCAAGATTCCTGTCAAGTCGATAGAAGTTCAGTATCCCGCTAAAAGCATGAGTCTTTTCGGGTGGAAACTCCACTGGATAATCGTGTATTTTGCACTATCGATTATCTTTGGATTCGCATTCAAGGGGATATTCAAAGTCCAAATCTGATTGCTTGAAATATTGCAAAAAAACCTGTAAGAAGAAATATATATAATTTTGGAAAGGAGTAGGCTATGAAAATCGATTATTTTAAAATGGAACGGATGCAATCACAATATGAATTTATGGTGGATTACAACCTTTCGGAAAGCGGTGTCCACCCCTTATCGTTTAAAGAACTTCTTCCGCAAGAGCAAATAGAAGAGATCTTGCAAACACCTCTGGGCTACATTCAAACCAACGGAACGACAGAGCTCAGAGAAAAGGTGAGTGCTCTGTACCCCGGCACAAACTTCGAAAACGTCTTGATCACCACAGGATCGATCGAGGCCAATTATCTTCTGGCATGGAGCCAGATCGAGCCGGGAGACGAAGTCCTGTTCATGATCCCGAATTACATGCAGCTCTGGGGTTTGATGCGAGCCTTCGGAGCGAATGTGAAGACATTTGCGCTTAAAGAAGACCTGAATTGGAATCCTGATTTAGATGAGCTGAAAAATTTGATCACACCCAGAACAAAAATCATTTGTGTTACAAATCCCAACAATCCGACAGGAAGCAGGCTGAGCAAAGAGGCTCAAGATACGATCCTGGACCTTGCAGAAAAAAACGATGCCTGGATCTTTACCGATGAAGTGTACCAAGGGGCCGAACTGGACAGACAGATAACCCCAAGCTTCTGGGGAAGTTATAAAAAAGTCGTCGTGTCCAATGGCCTTTCCAAAGCCTACGGTCTTCCGGGATTGAGGATGGGATGGATGGTGGGCCCAGAAGATTTCGTTCAGAAAGTCTGGCCCTATCATGATTACACCACCATATCCATCAGTGCCGTGAGCGACCGCCTGGCTAGAATTGCATTAACACCGGAAAAAAGAAATCAAATTCTCGATCGAACACGAACGATCTTGAATAACAACATCGGGATCATGATGGACTGGCTGAAAAAACACGAGGAATTGTTTCAGTGTGTTACTCCCGAAGCGGGGGCAATAGCTTTCTCTCGATACAATCTGGACATAAACTCAACTGAACTCGTCGACAGGATTCGCAAGACAAAAAGCGTCCTTATCTGTCCAGGTGATCATTTTGGAATGGACCGCTACCTCCGAATCGGGTATGGAGAGGAAAAGGAAATCCTCGAAAAAGCCCTGGATCTTATCGAAGAGGTTATAAAAGAGGCACAGGCTATTTAATTTTATTGAACCAGACGATATCCTCCAGATCCTTTCTCTTTTTTACACGACTGGGCTTTTTTTCGTAATAACCCATTGCTAAAAGGGATACGATTTTGTACTTTTTGGGTATGTTCAGGACTTTCCTGGCTTTTCGGGAATTGAACCATCCGATCCAGCATGTACCCAATCCGAGTTCTTCGGCTTGCAGTACGATGTGTTCCCCTGCGATCCCGGTATCGATCAGATAAAAGTTTACACCCTGGATCTGCTTTCCTATTCGATTGGCTAGAATATCCAGGCGGGCCAGAATCATGATCAAAACAGGTGCCTTTGCGGCAAACTTCGACACAGAATAGATACCCGAAAAAAAATCCTTAGCCAATTTATCCTTGAGCTCGGGGTCATCGATGACCAGAAAACGCCAGGGTTGGACATTATCCGCTGAAGGGGCCAGCCGGGCGGCCTCTAAACAAGTGAGGATCTTCTCTTTTTCGACGGGTTTATCCAGATACCGGCGGATGCTCCTTCTTTGTGCGATAATTTCTTTAACAGACATTTCTTTATTTTAGCTAAAGGCTACTTGAAAGAAAGCAATTCGGCTTTTTCGAGAACTTTGAAAAAAGCTAAAACTTTATTGGGATCGATCGGCCCATACTCTGCCGATACGGCATTCGCTATTTCCCACACACTGCGCTTCCCGTCCACAAAATTCAAGGCTTCATAAGCGGCATATCCGCTAAAATCGACACCAGAGAAAGCCTCTTCTCCGAGTTTCGCTAGCACATAGTCTGTCTCGAGCGGACAGACAAAATTCTCATTTCTCACGGGAATGATCTTATCCAATTTTTTCTGATCTTCAAGCAGGGATACCTTTTTCGTTTTTACGCCGATTCCTTGACAAAGCCGCGCATAACTGGCCTGCGCATCACTCATGAACGACGCTCTCATGTTTTTTATATTTCCGAGAAAATTGCGAATCTCTCTTTTAACAGCGGCATCATCTGCAAACACAAAAGTGGACAAAACAGAATCCAACTCCCTCTGGGAAGAATGTTTGATCACGTTCAAAACTTGTGCATAGGACATATGAACTTTTTCTGGATCTTGTGCTTTCTCTAGAATCAAAAGGCTGTCGTAATAATCTTCGGCCAGCCGGGAAAGCCCGTTCCTTGCGATCAGCCGGGCCATATCCTTTGCCTCCTCGTCAGAAGCGCTGGCCAAATAATAGGAGGCTCCCAATGCAACGAAGCACACACGCCGCAGTTCTGAGGAATCAACTTTATCTGGCGTATCCAGGCTTGTGTGATGGAATGTATCTCCGTGTCCGAACATCACAGAAGGAACCTTCAACGCCCCGTCGTTGAAAATGTAATGGTCGCTACCCCCACTAAAAGGCAACACCCGGTATGCGAACGGATGGCTGCTGCCGTTTATGCTTCGAAGGTTCAGTCGATCTGCCAATTTAGTAAAATTCACCACCACATCGTTGAGATAGGAAGGGACAGAATCAGGTGTGCAGGTGATGTTGAATGTACCTCCGGTCAAGTGAAGATCCTCACCGATCATGTCGCAGTTTATGACAGATAGTGTATTTTTCATCCTCTCCAAGTGGGCTTTGATATAGGGCACCGTTCCGGCAAACTCCGGAACCCACAGGAAACGGATTGTCCTTTTTGGGGGATCGATTTTTCCGTTGTCCACCATTTCCTTCAAGGCTCTAGCCATCTCCAGCATACCTCCGCTGCCGCTGGCATTATCGTTTGCGCTGGGTTTTGGATGGCAGAGATGACCGATGATCATGACTTCTTTTTCCGGTTCGACAGAACCTGTAAGTGCAGCAGAAAGGACTTCGACTTTGCCGTCGTAGTACTCGGCCTCCACTTTGGCCTTTAAAACGATTTTTTCCCCCTCATCCAAAGCCTTTTTCAGATTCCAGCCCTGGAGTTTACTGACATTGAAACCAAATCCTATCTTATCCTTTTCTTCCCAGGTCGGCCAGATGGCGGTGTAGCGGATCATGTTCGGGTATCCCGGCCGGGTCTCAGGAGAGTACCATGTCACAACGCCCAATGCCCCGCGCTTAAGAACAGCTTCTCTCATTACTGTTCCGGTATAGGCAGTTGCCAGTACGATCTTTCCCCTGACATCCTTCCCTTCATAAGCTTTTTTACCGACTCCAGTTCCCACATCGATGAGTTCGGTTTCCACATCCGCTGAATTGCTGTGCTTGACCAAGGTCAGAGGGATTTCTTCATAAGAACACAATCTCTTTTTCTCCGGCGAAACTATCCAGAGTTCGGCATTTTTAGCCCTCCATCCGATCGGGGTTCTGTATGTGTAGTAATACCGGGAACCGTTCGAGGGCCATCCCTCGATCTCCACATCAGCATAGCCGATCCGCTCCAGTTCCTTCTGGAGCATTACCGCTGCATCGTGCCAACCTTCACAGGCCTGGATGCGATCATAGTGGGAGATTTGAACCATGTAGTTAAAAGCCCTCTCACCGGAAACCTCTTGCCTGAGCGCTTGAATGAGCCCTTTCGATGCTAGCGGCTCCTCTGCCTGCAAAAGCCCCGAAACAAAAACAACCATTAAACACCCAACGAAAATTTTTCCTCGAAATCTCATGACCACGCCTCCCTTTCTTTTGCTTGCGAAAAGATTCTATCTTTAATAATATGGGAAAAATCATGCAACGAGGAGGCAATCTTGCTTAAGAAAATGTTAGGATTGGTTCTAATCTCGCTCCTCTCTTTCAGCACTTTCCTCTCGTCGTCCAATGAGCCGTTGTGCCAGCAGGTCGCAAATTATACCATGAATGTTGTGCTGGATACAGAAAGGAAAACAATCACCGGAGAAGAGTTCCTAAGTTGGACAAACGATACAGAATACCCGACAGATGAGCTATGGTTTCATCTGTATTGGAACGCCTTCAAGAACAACATGAGCACTTACCTAACAGAATCCAGCCGAAGGGGTAGAGACATGGAAGGATTCAGAATGGATGATTGGGGGTATTGCCGCGTCGATTCCATCCACTTGATCGATGAAGAAAACTTTGCAGAGATCGACCTGTCCCCAACCATGGCATTCCAGCAGCCAGACGACAACAATATCCACGATCAGACCGTGTTCCTCGTGAGGCTGCCCCAACCTGTGGAGCCAGAACAGACCATCGAACTTCGCATCGAATTCCTCTCGAAAGTCCCCCGTCCGATAAGCCGTGCAGGTGAGTACAAAGATAACTATTTTATCGCCCAATGGTTTCCAAAAATCGGCGTATTCGAGAATGGAGAGTGGAACTGCCATCAATTTCACTCTTCCAGTGAATTTTTTGCCGACTACGGAACCTACAATGTTAAAATCACACTCCCCTCCTCCATGATCATCGGGGGCACGGGTGAACACCGTGAAAAAACCGACAATAGGGACGGGACCACAACTCACCACTTCATCCAGCATAGCGTGCACGACTTTGCCTGGACGGCCAGCCCATATCTGCTCGAATTCAAACAGAATTTTGAGTTCGCCCCAGGAAAAACGACAGAAATCACACTTCTCCTCCAGCCTTATCACAAAAATCTTAAGGCCCGGTACATGAACGCAGTCAAAAATGCGATCAAATACAGCAGCCAGTTCTACGGAGACTATCCTTACACAACAGCCACGTGTGTGGATCCTGCCTACAACAGCCGATCGGGCGGGATGGAGTATCCCACATTTTTCACGGGCGGAGCCTACTTCATCAGCAGGAAGGGAATCTCCCGTCCGGAAGAGGTTACCATTCATGAGTTTGGACATGGTTATTTCTATGGGCTTCTCGGAAGCAACGAGTTCGAGAATGCCTGGATGGACGAGGGATTCACATCCTTCCTTGACACCGAAGTATACTACGCAGCGTATGGGAATCCCGTGTATTCCAGAACTTATTTTGGGATTCCGTTCACCTTCAAAGGAGTGAAAATCCCGATCGAATCGGATGGCATTTCCGGACACCGGCAGACTTCGAACAGAGACCACATGCAGCGTTTCGCCTGGCAATTTATGGAAGGAAGTTACGGGGCCAACTCCTATTCTAAGGCAGAGCTTATGCTGAGAACCCTCAAGAGATACTTGGGGAAGGATCTGTTTGCCGATATGATCAAATCCTATTCTCAGCACTGGTGGTTCAAACATCCGAAGCCGCAGGACTTTTATGATGTCGTTTCAGAATTCACCGCTCAGGACATGAGCTGGTTCCTCGATCAATTTGTTTACGGTTCCGGGAAGCTCGATTATGCCATAGGAAGCATATCGAGTAAGCGACAGAGAGGACAAAGAGGCTGGTTCAACGGAGAATTCAGGGAGACTCGCTCAAAAAAAGAAGACACCAAAATCTACGAGTCTGAGGTTCTAGTGCGCCGGCTGGGAGAAGTTAAGATCCCTGTAGAAATTCTGGTTGTTTTTGAGGATGGCTCCGAGATAAGGGAAAGCTGGGACGGTGATTACAGATGGAAAAAATTCCAGTATTCCGGTCCCAACAGGATCGCCAAGGCCGTCGTTGACTCAGAGTTCAAACTGGTGATCGATGTGGACCGCACCAACAACAGCATGACACGAAAGCCCAACAAAGTCGCTCCATACAAATGGGCCTCCCGGTGGCTGATATGGCTGCAGCATACCCTGGAGTTTTTCACTGTATTCGGCGGTTGAATCGCAGAGCAGGAGGAAAAACATGAAAGTTATGTTAAATTTTTTCAAAGGATTCAAAAACGCGGGAAAATTAACACGAATGATCATTCTCCTTCTTGTGATCAACCTCGCCTTCTCCTTGATACTCGCTGTTCCGATGTATCACTCCTTGAAGGACTCCTTCGGCAACAGTCTTGCCGGGGAACGGATGGCAGAGGGCTTCGACTATCTATGGTGGGAGGAATACAGAGATGAAGCCCAAGGCTTGGAGCAGACTTTTACGCCTTCGATAATCGGGAAGGGGGCTATTCTCAACAACCTGGAGGGCCTGGTACAATTACGGGTTTTCGATCTTCCTCCGGTCATCCTGATTTTTGGTCTTCTGTATATCATCCTGCACACTTTTTTAGCTGGGGGTATCCTCTCCCTTTTCCGAAAAGGAGATGCTGAATTTTCGCTAAGAGATTTTTTCCAAGGAGCCGGTTCTTTTTTCTTCCGATTTTTTCTTCTGACGCTTTTCTCCTGGATCTTTTTCTTGATAATCGGTCAGATTGTGAAGGGCAGTTTTGATTCCATTTTGAGCGGCATGAGAGATACCGCTTTCTCCGAGGTCGCCCCTTTTTATTGGGGATTGGTTTTCAGCGCGGTTGTATTTTTCCTGTTCTTGTTCATCCAAATGGTTTTCGACTACGGACGGATCAAGCTCGTTGTGGAGGACAGTACAAATGTCCTGACATCCGCAGTAGGCGCATTCGGCTTCGTTTTTCGGCATCTTGGATCCACGCTCGGCCTTTATTATCTCTTGTTCCTCGTGCAGATTGTATTCACCCTGATCTATATCCTGATCCAGGGAGTCATCCCCGAGTCCTCCTTTTTGGGTGTCGTCCTAGCATTCATGTTCCAGCAGATTTTCATTTTCGGACTGATCTGGATCCGCTGCTGGCTCTACTCCTCCCAGATGGAACTTTACAGATACCTAAAATAAGGATTTTTTTGCTTGCTCTTAGGCTCCTATTTCTGATATATTCACTTTCGAAATCCATTGTATTATTCGATTAGGAGGCAACTCGTATGAAAAGAATCACATCAATCGGTTTAGTTTTATGTTTGGCTTTATTCTGTTTTATGGTTTGCAAGAAGGACGCCGATACTCCCAAGGCGGGTACGGCCAAAGCGGTAGATATTCTCAACCTTATCCCTGTCGATGTCCAGGGAGTCTTCTTTGTGGATGTCAATAAGGCCATGTCCACAGAATTTGCCAACAAAATGATCCAGGAAAACGAAGATTATCAGAAGTACCAAGAACTTGTTGAAAAATCCGGAATCGACCCGCAAAAAGACATCTATTATGTCGCATTGGGTATTGCAGGAGACTTGGAAGGTGAGGATCAAGAGGGAGTCGCAGTCATCAACATGAAATACGATCCTGAGATCGTACTGGGATTGATAAAGGAAAAAGTCGCAGAAGAAGAACAGGAACTAGGAGAGGAAGATTACGAAGGTGCTACTCTCTACAAAGTATGGGAAGAGGGTAAACCCGTTGCATTTTCTTTCATCGACGAATCCAACATCGTGGCGGGTAATGAAATCCATGTGAAATCCGTTTTGGACGTGTTGAATAAAAAGAAAGACAATGTTTTCAAAAACGAAGGACTTTCGGCAATCATAGACAAAACCAACAAAGACGCCATGATCTGGGGAGCCATCCTCCTTCCTGCCGAAACCATGGAAAAGGCCGCATCAAGCAATCCGATGATGGGGGCGTTGAAATCCATCAGCGCCATTGCTCTGTACTTCGACTACAAGAATCAAAACTTCATCGCGGAAATTCTGGCCATGAGCCCGGATGCCGACAGCAACAAGCAGGTGGCCGAAGCATTGACCGGGATCAAATCTTTCGGTGCTATGGCTGCCGGTGAAAAACCTGAAATCGGTGAGTTGTTGAACGCTATCCAGATCAGTGCTGGCGATGATCATGTCAAAATCTTCGCTGAAATCCCCGAAGCATTAATCCAAAAGCTCCAAGCAGATAAACCTGAAGAGGAAGAAGAAATCAACTGATTTTAGATACAGTTTAAGCTTCCACTAACAGATTTTCACTTTTAACTAAACACTATCCGTCTACCAACCTACAATGGATGCTGTAGAAAGGGAACAATAATACGCTAACTTTCGTATACACAAAAGAAGGATGAATAATGTCCACAGGGAGGAGAATATAATGACGAAAAAATTATCATCTATTTTAATCCTTTCTCTGCTGATCTTTTCCACTCATATCGGAACGGCTTTAGCCAAAGAAATCAACAAAGATTTCCACCAAAGCTTCGATGTCAAAGAGGGAGATACTTTACGTCTCAAGCATGGCGACGGGAATGTGAAGCTGACTCCTTGGGACAAAGATATCATCGATGTGAAGGTGCGCTACAGGGCCGATATCGATGCTGTAGGGATCCGTCTAGGCAGCAAGGATGACTTCCATGTAGAATTCCGGCAAACAGGGAACACCGTTTATGTCACAGGAAAGGAAACATCGAGGGGAACCATCGGTTTCTACAACAAAAAACAATACGAGTATATCTATGAAATTCACTCGCCGGACTACATAAAATTGGACCTGTACGGGGATGATGGAGATGTGGATATATCAGGTTGGGCAGCCGAAATCGATTGCCGGATCGATGATGGAAACATCACATTGCAGAATATCAGCGGGGATAAAACCACAATCCGGGGAGAGGATGGCGATATCGAGATCGATGAACTAACTGGAAACCTGACAATCGAGTTGGATGACGGGGATGTATTTCTTACGGCGTGCTCAATGCCGCACTGCCGATTGAGGGCCGAAGACGGGGATATCGAGATAAGTGAGTCCAAAGGATCCTTCGACATCACTGTGGACGACGGGAACATCAACGCGAGACATATCGCAGCAACAGGACTAATTTTGAGAGCGAACGACGGGGATATCGATCTGGATCTAATGATTGGTGAAACACTCGATGCCGATATCATGACAGATGACGGGGATGTCACAGTCGACCTTGAGAAGGGATTCTCCCTTTCTTTTCATGTGTCTGCCGATGATGCGGATTATATCCGGATAGATCTTGACGATATCGAGAACTACCGGGAAGACGATCACAGCAAGTCCGGACGTATAGGCGGGGGAAACGGACGTCTGAAAATCCGGACCGCTGACGGCGATGTCACGATCAAATATAACTTCTAGATTCATCCTCCTCCCATCTAACTAACCTGAATTATTTTTAGGGGCCAAGCCGAACCAACCTACCCAGCGAGATTGACTCGCCAGAAGAGTAAAAACGGTTTTTATAAATAATTCAGGGGCCTGGATTATTCACGAGTCGAGATTGCTGCAACGGCGAAGAAGTGGCCTGTGAAGCTGTAGTGAACTACCGCGAACAGGCTAATCTTTGAGGATGTATTCTTTGTAGGTGAATAAAACACAGGCAAGGACGATAAACACGGCGGCGATCAGGAAAAGCATAAACACGGATGTACCTGTCGAGCTTGGTTCGAGCCGGAAGAGCAGGAAGGAAAACCGCCCTCTCGAAACCGACGGCAGCAGCGATTTCAAGTAGTGGACGATCGTGAATTTCTGTGTCGAACCCGGAAAGTACTGGATCACATTTTCCCAGCCAAAACTGAAGATTAAACCGAACATGACCGATTTTTTCAGGATCGTGCCGACAAACGTGAAAAACGCCGTGTAACACATCAATCCCAGAGCCAGAACTGCCACATCCCTGAACAGGATTTTATACAAAGAAACATCCAGTAAATCATTCAGATTCAAAACCAAGAATGAGAAAACGACACCCACAGTAACCATGAAGATGATCAGCAATGTGTATGCCAAATATTTTCCGACGATGATGGATGATTTCGAAACAGGACGGGTGGTCAAATAGGTTAGCGTTTTTCCTTCCAATTCCTCCGAAGTCACGGAGGATCCATAAAAGAGCGCCAAAATCAGGATCAAGAATTGCAGGTAAAAGGCGATGATCATGTTGTTGAAGATGTAGATGCCCTCGATATCGCGACTCAATTGGAATATCTGGGAGAATTTCACGACAAACGCAATAAAAACGGGCAAAAAGCTCAGCACAAAAAAGATTTTTGTCCTGCGGGATTTCTTGGCCAAGGAAAAGAAAAAGGAAAACACGTCTTTTGTCGATTTTACGAAAAACGCAATTTTTCCTGTTTCGTCTTGGCTCATTTTATTTTCCTATCAGATAGTCGAAAACGGCTTGGAGATTGTCATCGGGGGATGTGATCTCCTCCACTTCTATATTGTTTTCCACAAAAAGTGCTGGCAAAAGACCGAAAAATTTGTCCCTGTTGTTTGTCTCGACCAGAAGGATCTCTTTTTGGGGATCGAAGTTGACCTTCAAGACAAAATCATGCTGGATGAACTTCTGGGCTAGTTGCCGGGAATCGCTGCACTTGATAGATATGATGTGCGGGTGGGTATCGATCAGGTCCCGGATATAGTGGATATCGCCCTGGGCAAAAATTTTTCCCTGGTGGATCAGGATGATCTGATTGGTCATGGCTTCGATCTCGGGCAGCACATGGCTGGAAACAACGATGGTCCTCCCCTCCCCTTTGTATTCTTTGATCAGTCGGATGATCTTGCGCCGCCCCAAAGGATCCAAACCGTTTAAGGGCTCATCCATGATGATGATCTCGGGATCGTGGGCGATGGATTGGGCAACCTTGAGTCGCTGCCGCATACCCCTGCTGTAAGAGCGCACAGCCCTGTGTTTGTCGTCGGTCAACTCAACGATTTCAAGGGCCTTATCCGCTTTTTCTTGGATCTCCGCCGGAGAAAGGTGATATAGCCGCAAAAGGCTTGTGAGAAACTGCCAGCCCGTCATCTCCTCGTAAAAGGAATCCTGCTCGGGACAAAACCCGATATTTGAAAACAGAGGAAAATTGTTCCAGACCGGCTGGCCCATTATGGCGACCGAACCGATGTTGGATTTAATCTGTCCGGTTATCAGTTTGAGAAAGGTCGATTTTCCGGCTCCGTTAGGCCCCAGGATTCCTGTGATACCCTGTTCGATCTCCAGGGTCACATCGCTCAATCCCAGGACATTGCCGTACCATTTGGAAAGGTTCTGGGTTTGGATCACGGCCGTCATTTTATGATCTCCACTCCTCTAACCTTCCTTTTGAGCATGTATGCAGCAAATAGGCATATCGCTATGATAACCATCAGCGAATAATACCAGGGTATGTTCCAAGGCGTTTTTTGATCGAACAAAACCGCACCTACCTGCTGGAGATTGGTTTTTATCGACAGCAGATAAAAGTAATGGCTATGGAAAATTTCTTTTAATATCCCAGAAAAAATATCAGAAAATATATACACGCCAAAAATGAGGATGGCCACATATCTTCGGTTTTTCCCTATGGAGGAAAGAAGAAGGGTATAAAAAGCGAAAAATGTCGTTATCAGTATCGAGTAAGCAATAACAGACAGAATTAACCAGGGATAAGAGGTGAAAAATTGAAGGTTGCCTGCAAATATCAGCTTGAAGAGAATGAACACGATCCCCGGAACGAGCGTTACAATAAACAGGAAGAAAAAGATGACTGCAGCCTTACCCGTCAGATAATCCCTCTTTTTGAGAGGACGGGCGAAGTAAAGCTGGAGGGCATTGTGCCTGAGATCATCGGCTATCAGGCCTGCCCCGCAAAAAACCAGGATCATGATGACCATGAACAGCAAAAAATCATTGGTGAAATAGGTCTTAAAATAGGCGGGATTTACGTTTAAAAAATCTGTTTCCCCTTCCATCATGAACTTGAAATCTTCCAACCTCTCGGATACGTAAATCCCAACAAGCCAGACTAAGGCAGGAATCAAGGTGAACCCAAAGAAAAATTTGAAAAACTTTCTCTTGAATGTGAGTTTGATGCCGATCCGCGTTATCGGCCACCAAGGGAATCTCCCGTCTTGAAGCTCACCGTCCCAGTGGGCGTACCCTCTCTCCTTGATCGTCATCAATCCACTCCCACTACTTTTGCAAAAAGGTCCTCGAGCGATGTCTGGCTCTTAACAAAATGCCGGACCTGGACTTTTTCCTCGACCGCTATCTTAAAAATTTCTTGAGGATCTGTGCCTGGGGGAAGATAAACCTTCAACAATTTGTCCTCTGTTTGCTCCACCTGGCTTTCCATCCCTGTCAATCGATCCAAAAAGGCCTTTTCTTCTCCTTTGATTTTCAGTTCATACAGGCTGTATTGCACCTGCTTGAGCTCACTGATCTGACCCTGAGCAGCCATCTCCCCCTTGTTCAAGATAACCACATAGGAACAGGTCAGTTCGATGTCGGGAAGGATGTGGGAGGAGATCAAAACCTGGATGTTCTTTTTGGAGGAGATATCCATAATCAGCTCCAAGATCTCTTTTCTCCCCTGAGGATCCAGTCCGCTCGTAGGTTCATCGAGAAAAATGATCTTGGGATCATGGACGATGGCTTGAGCAAGTTTGAGCCTCTGTCGCATACCGCTCGAATAGGTCTCCAGCATGCGGTAGCGGCTTTCCTCCAGGCCGACATAATACAGAACCTCATGGGCCCTCTTCATGGCTTCCTGGCGAGGCATTCCGGAGAGCTCTCCCATATAAGATGTGAAGGAGACCGCATCCATTCCCGGAATAAAGCAGTCGTCCTCAGGCATGTATCCCACGTAACGCCGGATCACGGATTGCTGATTCCTGATATCGTATCCGAGCACACTCCCCTCACCGCTGTCCGGCACGAGGAATCCTAAAAGAATACGCAGAAGAGTGCTTTTTCCCGCTCCATTCGGGCCAAGAAGACCGATGGCGCCTTGAGGCAATCGGAGGTCAACCCCATTCAGGGCTTTGATTTTCCCATAACTGAAATGGATATCTTTAACTTCTACACTCATCGACTCATCATTTTCTTATCATGGTCTTCTTAAACAAGATACGTATATCCCGCAAAAAAGTTCCCTGCTATCGAGGAACAGGCGTTCCCTCTCCGTGGATCAAGGCTCTGTAGGTTTTCTCTACCCGATCCCAATTGAATTCACGATCCAAGGCCCAAAAACGCCCGATAACAGTGGCCACTTCCCCCAAGGAAAGTTCTTGGCACATTTCTGCCACTTTGGCCACATAGATTGCTCCGCTTTCCGGCTTCTCTCCTCTGCGACCGAGCAAAGCATGCACAAAGACTTTTTTAACACCCAGGTTCTTTGCCATGCGCAACAAAGCAAACAGATGATCGATCGTGCCGTGAGAGCTGTAATGGGACACGATTCCCAAAAGATGAAGGGCCTTATTCTGCTCTTTCGCATTCTCCATGGCCCAAAGAAACGCAGAATTTTGAAACATTGTCCCGTCTTCGATGGAATTATCGATCTTGACCCGATCTAAAAAAATGCGCCTTCCTGCTCCGATGTGAAGATGGCCTGCTTCAGAATTCCCGACAGTGCCGGAAGGCATTCCCACGGCTTCTCCTGAAGCTTCCAGCTCGGCATGGGGGAACTGGCGCCAAATGCGATCGAAGAAATCGGTTCGAGCCTTTTGTATGAGATTGCCCCTTTCCTCTTTCCTGATCCCCCATCCATCCAATATCAAAAGCAGAACTTTTCGATCGGATGGATCAGCCTGTGGGAAATTTTCGATCAAACAGGATCCGGTCATTTCTTCAGGTTTTTGAAGGCCGAGCAATTCCAGAACAGTAGGGGCAACATCAGTCAACTCTCCCTTTTTTCTCAAAGTCCAGCGGGAGGGATTTTTTTCGGAAAAATCGGCAAGTACAAACGGCACAGGATTTTTGGTGTGCCCGGTGTTAACTGCACCATCTGGATAAAACCATTCCTCCACGGTTCCATGATCAGCCGTGATGATTAAGGTTACACCCTTTTGTTTGCAGGCTTCGTAAACTTTGCCCAGAGCTTCATCCACAGATTGCACAGCTTTCAGGACGGCCTGTTGGTCTTCGATGTGACCCACAACATCCACATTGGACATATTGGCCACGATAGCCGGGAATTCGGGATTGTCGAGATTGGCACATATTTTATCGGCGACTTCTGACGCACTCATTTCGGGAGTTAATGCGTAGTTAGATACACCTTCTGGAGAAGGAACGATGATTATTTCTTCTCCGGAAAATCTCTCCTCTCTTTTCCCATTCAGAAAATATCCCACATGGATAGCCTTTTCAGATTCTGTTATCTTCAAGAGTTTCATTCCGGCTTTTGTGACCGCATCTGTCAGGGTGTTCTTGATCTCTCCCTCCGGCTTGAAGGCAACTTTGACATCCAGCGCAGAACTGTACTCGATCATGGTCACATAATGGAGCCGGATACCTTTGTCGGTCTGGAAGTGGTTGAACTCAGGATCTGTCAGGCTCTCGGTTATTTCGATCTCTCTCTCGCCACGAATATCATAAAAGATCACAGAATCACCGTCTTGAAAGCGGCCGACTGGATGGCCCGCTGAATCGACGGCGACGATCGGTTCCAACGCCTCATCTTCCTGGCCCTCTTTGTAAGCTTGCCGGATCGCTTTAACCATCGGGATATTCATGTTGACGTCTGTATTTTCACTCATCGGACACCCTTTTTTTTAAGCCTATACTATAGAGACCCCCAATCCCATTGTCAATGATTTGAATTGGGGACAGGATACCCTTTCACCAATTAAGACTGAGGAGGGAAAATGGGTCGATTCGGCTTCCCGATACTTTAACCCCCCAGTGAAGATGGGGACCGGTCACACGACCTGTCGCCCCGATCTCCCCGATGACATCTCCTTTCCTGACAATATCCCCTCTTTTGGCTAAAATATTGGAAAAATGAAGGTAGGATGTGAACACACCTAAACCATGATCGATGATGACCGTGTTCCCTGCAAAATACAGATTTTTCGCCAGCACAATCCTTCCGGAATTGGAGGCCATTACCGGCGCCCCAAACGGGGATGAGATATCCACTCCGCTGTGTGGCGAGCGCGGCTCATTATTAAAAATGCGTTTCTCTCCAAAATTGGGATTTGCCTCACCTTCTGACGGGATGATAAACGGGCCTTCCCCTAACCATTGAGGAGTGAATATGTCATAGATCTGCTCGAGGAGCTCGGACTCCCATTGAATTCTGTCCAACACATCCTGCGGTGGTGTCACATACTCCTGTTTTACCCAGAGTTTTTTTAAGGGAAATTCCTTGTCCTGAATGAGGATTTCTCTATGTATATTCTGATGGTGCCCATCATTGAATAAAACGGAAATTTCTACGGTGTATGTACCTCCTTTGATCCCAAGATCGAGTCCCAGGAATGCCAACCAATTCTCAGGATCCTGGCCTTTCCCCATGATGTATGTCTTTCCCAAAAACAAAACTTCAGCTCGCTTTATGACTCCTTTTCCTTCGACCGAAACACGGACGATTTCTCCTTGTTGAAGGGACCGGAAATCCAGGTTGACATTGATATCGGATAATCCGGATTTGTCTGCCTCCTGGAAAGCGAAAAGACTCGGTAATCCCACTAACACCACAGCCATAACAATCAAGAGTCTTTTTCGCATCCTCTTGATTATAACCAATTAAAATCTCAAATCCAAACTCCCTGAATTATTTATTAAACCGGCTGATACTTTCAGCCGTTTTTACCCTTCGGGCGAGCCAACCCAGGACACATGGATCGAACTAAATCTCCCAAATATGGCATGGAACCTCAAAAAAATAAAACAGCATATTCGCGTGCCGGTTATGGCTGTGATCAAAGCAAACGCTTATGGACACGGATTGCTGGAAGTGGGGCGATTCCTGGATAAATCAGGAATCTATGCCTTGATGGTATGTAAGCTTTCTGAGGCCATCCAGCTTAGGGAATCGGGAGTGACCAGAATAATTTGCGATTCTAACTCTGAGTAATAAAAAACCCAACCTTATAACTTAGAGTCAGATTTCTGGATTATTCACAGGTCGAGAGGTTAGGTTGGGATGGGTACTGCAGCAGCTTAGAAGGACAATTTTATTGTCAGCCCCTTAACATTCGGGCTCAGACAGAATCCCAACTGAATATTTTTTTTATCCTGATCCCGATGCAAGGAGCAAATCTTTTTTCCTATAAAATACCCAATGGCAGACCCGATAAAAATATCCGAAGCCCAGTGCTTGCTCTCATGAACTCGGGATACCGCCACCAAAGTTGACAACGAATAGGCCAGCACATCGGCCAGGATGAAATCCGTTTGGTCGGCAATGACTGTGGCCACAGCAAAGGCAGATGCGGCATGCCCTGAGGGAAAGGAATGATAGCCCGAGCTGAAAGAGAATGGTTTATAGTGGTGGGATCCCACGCCTGTATACGGCCTGGCCCGTCCTACAATGGCTTTCAAACCGATTACCAAAGCTCCAGCTGTCAGCCAACTTTCCAGACTAAGGAGAGCTGTTTTTCTCAATCCTCGTTCGTCGAAAATTTCCCCACCCAGGTAAAGGGAGGTGATCAAACCTCCTAAAAATAGGCCGTTTCCGAGGCTTGAGCCAAACCGAGCCCAATCCTCTGTTTCCGGAGTATGGCGCTCCTGGGACCAGTCGTGGATTTTCTGGTCAAAGGCATACAACAAAGCTCCGGTTCCCAAAACAGCCGTCAATCGCCACCAATCATTACTATCCCAACTTCCGGGGGATTTGACGACTTCAAAAAAATCGTTCCTGAAGCCGATTAAATATTTTTTATTTAATCTGTAATCATTTGTTGTTGCCTCTTCACACGCTAAGTTCTGTGGTGAGACAATCGTAAAAACAAAAACCATGCTGAGAATCAAGGTTAGAATTCGTTTCAGTAAGAACGTTCTATTCATCCCCATCTCTTTCATCCCCTTTTTGAATGTTCATCAAACTATCGATAGCATTTAGGGTTTTTTCTGTGGCACCCTGCAGGGATTCCAGGGTTGACTTGGCTTTTTGCCCCATCTCCTGGTATTCTGCTTCATCCCACAAAGAAAACATCCTTACCAAATCTGATTGGTTTTTAACAACCTGCGCAGCCCCGGCTTCAACAAAAATTTCAGCAAGATGAGCAAAGTTATCCATATGAGGGCCAAAAAATATAGGTTTCGCATAGTACGCTGGTTCGAGCAAATTATGCCCTCCCCAAGATACCAAACTCCCCCCCACAAACGCCACATCCGATAGAGCATAAAATTTAGCCAGTTCCCCAAGAGTATCCAAAATCAGAACATCCCATCCTGTTCCCCGATGGACGCCTGTCCTCTTTTGGACTTCGAGCGGATATTTCTGGCAGATTTTCCCCACTTCATTCGATCTGTCGGGGTGTCTGGGTGCAAGGATCAACAGAAGTTCCTTATTTTTCTCACGTGCAAGAGAAAAGGCTTTTAGCAGAGGTTCTTCCTCTCCTTTTCGAACACTCCCGGCGACGATAACCTTTGCCCCTTCAGGAATGTTTATGCTTTCCCTCAATTCGTTCATTTCTGACGGTTCAAGAATTGGCAGCTTGATTTCAGCTTTTAAGTTGCCGGCAACCTGGATAACCCTGGAATCAACGCCAATTTTCTCGAGAATTCCCTTATCTCTTTTGGTCTGGACCAAAAAAAGACTGATATGGGAGAGGATGCGAGTCATCAAAAACCGGATTTTTTGGTACCGTCTGAAAGAGCGAGAAGAAATCCGGCCATTGACAAGAAGCACCCCTTTTGTTTCTTTATCTGCCTCTCGCAAAAGGTTCGGCCAGAATTCTGATTCAGCCAAAACAAATACGTCCGGCTTTATATGGCGAAAAAATTTTCTGACGATTAGCTGGAAGTCCAACGGCACAAAAAAAATATCATCGACTACTGTAAGCTTTTCCTTTGCTAAACGGAAACCTGTATCTGTAAGACAGGAAAAATGGACAATCCAATCTGGATGTTTTTTTTTGATCTGTACGATCAAATTCTGGAGCGAAAGAACCTCCCCGACAGAAACAGCATGTATCCAAATGGATCTACTTTGGGAAGATATCTTTTTTAATGAGAATCCACACCTTTGGCGAAACCGGAGGCTTTCTCGTCTTAAAATACGGGATCTAACAAAATATATGGGGAAATACACAAGCAACGAAAAAAAAAGAAGGATCGAATAGAGTCCATACATGTTTCTCAGACTATACTAAATTCATATTCCAAGTGCAAGATTTAGAGATTGCTCCATTCTAGTGTTTATTTTTAAAGAATTTTTTGGTATGCTACCCAATCTAAAGTTATTAAATCTGAAGGAAAGAACCATGGCTGAAGATAAAAAAGAAGAAAAAAAAGAAAAGTCCGAAAAAATCCAATCTTCTACAGAAGATAAAGAAGAAGTTGTCTCGAAAGAAAAAGAGACAAAGGCAGAAAAAGCAGAAAAAAAGGAAGAGCCGGCAAAGGAAGAAAAATCTAAAAAAGAAGAAACAGAGGAGAAAAAAGAGGCAAAGAAACATGAAGACAAAGAAACAAAAGAAGAAAAAACTGAAACGCCTGCAGAAGTGAAAGAAGAAAAGCCTGAGGAAAAACCTACAGAAAGAAAAGAAGAAGAAAAGGAAGACATCGAACCCAAAGCTGAAGACAAAAAAGAAAAGAAGCCAGAGGAAGAAAAGCCAAAGGACAAGCCCGAGGAAAAACCGGCAGAAAAAAAGGAAGAAGAAAAGGAAGACGTCGAACCCAAACCTGAAGCCAAAGAAGAAAAGAAGCCAGAAGAAGAAAAAAAAGAGGAAGCGCCACCTGCAGCTGAAGAGGTTGCACCTACTAAAAAGAAAAAGATCAACAGGATGACGATAGAAGAGATAGAGGCAAAGCTAAAGGAAACAAAGGAAAAAATGGGCGGGCATGATTCCAAATATGCTCAGGAACTGTTAAAAAGGAAACGCTTTCTCGAAAATTAAAAATTTCGCAAAGCCCTTAATCGCATAAGCCCTTTTCCACTCCATGAACCAGAAGAATCAGGCAAGACAATTTCCTTCTGCAAACCTTGGACAGCTGGAGACTGGATTATTCACGAGTTGAGATTGCTGTAGCGGCAAGGAAGTGGCCCACGCAGCTGTAGTGAACTACCGCAAGTGGGTTACAACGAAGTCGATGCAGTGAGATCGGCTCGCCCGTAGGGTAAAATATGCTGATGAATAAAGATAGATAAATTTGAACATTGGCTTTTGTGAGTATAAATGATGTCATCAGCATATTTTATGAATAATTCAGGTTAACTTTTTGAGATTTACATCAGTATATTTTTATGATAGGATAATCTCTAATTCTAGTAGAATTATATCAACACTACCTAAGGAGACTATTTTAGTGCTGGACAAAGAAGAAAAAGAAAAAATAATTAAGACTTTTAAAGTTCATCCAAAAGACACTGGCTCACCAGAGGTTCAAATTGCCATTATTACCAATAGAATCAATTACTTAGCCCAACATTTTACATTCCATAAAAAAGACCATAATTCCCGGACAGGCCTTTTAAAAATGGTTGGACGACGGAAAAGACTTCTGGGATACCTGAAAAAAGAAGATGTCAAACGCTACGAGGCCGTTATCAAAAAGCTCAAACTCAGAAAGTAAACTGAGGCTGCGAGGGAATAATGTCTGATCAAAAAATCAATATTGATATCAACAATCGAACTCTATCCATTGAAGTACACAAGATCGGGAAGCAAGCAGATGGATCTGCCTTGATCCGTTACGGAGACACCATCATGTTCGTCTCTGCCACATCAAAAAAGGAAGTCAAGGAAAAAAAACCATTTCTTCCTTTGATCGTGGATTATCGCGAGAACACCTATGCCGCAGGAAAAATCCCTGGTGGGTTTTTCAAACGAGAAGGGAGACCTTCGGAGAGAGAAATTCTCATCAGCCGCATGATCGACAGACCCGTCCGTTCCCTTTTTCCTGAAGGATATTATTTCGACTCACAGATCGTTGCCCTTCTTCTCTCTGCGGATTTGGAGAACGAGTCGGACACACTCGGTATTATAGGTGCCTCGGCATCCCTGTATTTTTCCGATATCCCGTTCACAACCCCGATAGGAGCCGTTAAAGTTGGCTACATCGACAATCAATTTGTCATAAATCCGAAAAAAAGCCAATTCGATCAAAGCCATCTCAACATGATCGTAGCTGGGACAGAATATGGAACCGTCATGATGGAAGCCGGGGCTACGGAGATCGAAGAGGAGAAAATCCTGGAAGCGGTCTCTCATGCCCAGGAACCGATAAAAAAAATTATACAGGCCCAAAAAGATCTATTTCAGGAAATGAATATCCAAAAGAGGGAATTTGAGATACCTAAGATAGATCAGACAAAATTCGAAAAAATCGAAAGCCAAATCTCATCGGAAATCCTGGAATCTTTCCAGATAAAGCTAAAAAAGGAAAGAGACGCCAAGACCAAACAAATCTTGGAGAACCTTATAACAGACATCCCTGAAGAAAAAGAAGAGGAGATAAGCAAAACCACCCAGATATTCTATGAGATCCAGAAAAAACTGGTCAGGAACATGGTCCTCGAAAAAGGTAAAAGAGTGGATGGGAGGAGTTTTGATGATATAAGACCCATTTCCATCGAAGTGGGCATGCTTCCCCGCACCCATGGCTCAGCCCTTTTCACCAGAGGAGAAACACAATGCTTGGCCACTGTAACCCTCGGTACTTTCGAAGATGTCCAGAGAATCGATGGCCTGGGGGAAGAAGGGAAAAAGAGGTTTATGCTGCACTATAATTTTCCTCCCTTTAGTGTCGGAGAAGTTTCTTTTTTAAGAGGTCCCGGCCGGAGAGAAATTGGACACGGTGCACTGGCAGAAAAATCCATTCTTCCCTCTATGCCTGATGAAGAAGACTTTCCCTACACAGTCCGCATCGTTTCAGATATTTTAGAGTCGAATGGATCTTCCTCCATGGCGGCTGTCTGTGGCGGCGTCCTCTCATTAATGGATGCCGGAGTCCCTCTATCCATGATTGTGGCGGGAATAGCCATTGGCCTTATCAAGGAAGAGGAACGATATGCTATCCTAACGGATATTGCCGGGTTGGAGGATCACATTGGAGACATGGATCTTAAGGTAGCCGGCACAGAAAAAGGGATCACAGCCATCCAACTCGACCTCAAGATCACATCGATCAATCTTGATATTTTAAGAGAAGGTTTACAAAAAGCGCGCATTGCGCGACTAAATGTTTTAGAAAAGATGAAACAAGCCATACCCGAACCTCGCCCCGACATCTCCCCCTATGCTCCACGAATCTTGTATCTTATTATCAATCCGGAAAAAGTCTCTGAAGTCATAGGCCCCGCCGGCAAAAACATCAAAAAAATCCTTGCTCAGACTGGTGCAAAAATAGATATCGATGAAACCGGAAAAATCACCATCGCATCAACAGATGTAAAAGCTGCCGAGCAGGCCAGGGAAATGATCCGAGAGATTACTGTCGAGGCAGAAGCGGGAAAAACCTACACAGGAAAAGTCGTGCGTATCGAGGAATACGGAGCTTTTGTTGAAATTCTTCCCAACATCGTCGGGCTCCTCCACATTTCAGAAATCGCCCATTACAGAATCAGACACACGCGTGATGTCATGAAGCTCGGACAAACAGTCAAGGTAAAGGTATTGGCCGTCGACGAAGGCAACAAAATAAAATTGAGCAAAAAAGCATTGGAGCCCCGCCCGTCTGGCTCAATGGATGACAACCGACCTGATAGAAATAAAAATTCGAACCAAGAAGATTACAAAAAGAGAAATAAATATTAACGGTTGAGCTATGGTTAAGCTCAAAAAAAATCAGAAGGGGTTCACCCTTATCGAGGTGATCGTCACCTTTACCATACTTGCTATCCTTGCAGCCGTTGCCATACCGCTGGCCAGAGTGGCAGTCAAAAGAGAAAGAGAAATCGAGCTGAGAAGAAATGTGAGGATAATAAGAGACGCAATCGATGCCTACAAAAAACTCGCCGATGAAAACAGAATCGAGTACGAAGACAAATCTGAGGGTTACCCACCTGACCTAGAAACTCTGGTCGAAGGTGTGGAGGTAAGTGGTGGAGCACAGGCAGGTGGAACGCAACGAGGCAAGACACAACGAGAACAGACTGACGACATAAAAATCGTAAAGTTTTTGAGAAGAATTCCCAAAGATCCGATGACAAATTCCTATAATTGGGGGCTGAGATCTTACCAGGATGATCCGGATAGTGAAAACTGGGGAGGAGAAAACGTCTATGATGTTTACACAAAAAGTATGGGAATTGCCTTTGACGGGACAAAATACAAGGAGTGGTAAATCAGATGAACATCGAATTTAGAGAAAAAGGATTCACTCTGATCGAACTGATTATCGTTATCACCCTGATCGGGATCTTGGTTGGTTTAGGCCTGCCACAGTTTAAAAATGCGACCAAAAGAACTCGTGAAGCCGCCCTCAAAGAAAACCTGTTCACGCTAAGGAAACTAATCAACCAGTACCTCGTGGACAAAGGAAATTATCCTCAATCCCTCCAAACGCTCGTGGATGAAGAATATCTATTCCGCATCCCTGTCGATCCGATGACAAAATCGACCGATACCTGGGTTGAAATTCCCCAAGTTATGACCATGGAGGAAATGACCTCAGGCACCATGCCAGGAATCATGGATGTCCAATCGGGCTCAGAAGATATCAGCACAAAAGGGACAGCCTACAACACCTGGTAGGATTTTCGCTCTGGAGTTCGATCAAGATGAAAAAAACGGATGGGTATACAATCCTCCTGTTGATGTTCGCGGTTTTTGTGATGAGCATCGGTTTGATGATTGCAGTGCCCGTATGGCAGACTCAAATTCAGAGGGAAAAAGAAGCGGAGTTGATTTTTAGGGGAAAACAATACGTGGAGGCAATACGCCTATTCCAACGAAAAAGACCGGGGGCATTTCCAAAAGATTTCGAAGAGCTGATCGAGGAGAAATGTCTACGGAAACTTTTCGAAGATCCGATGTCACCAGATGGCAAATGGAACCTTATCCTCATGTCTCAGGGACCAATATCCAGGAGAACAAGGCAGCCAAGTCGTAAGTCAAGAGGCGCCAGGACAAGAGAACAAACAACTACAGGGAAAACAGGGGGAACAGCTTTTGCGGTCCAGAGAGTTCTTATCGCCCCGCAAGCGGCACTATCTGCGATAGACAATCCTCAAATCATAGGCGTAGTCAGCGCGTCAATCCAAGAGTCAATCAAAATATATTATGACCAAAAAAGCTATGACAAGTGGTTTTTTTTCTATGGGCAGGATCCAAATAAAATGCCCGAAATCGTCTATTACGGTCAAAAAGAAAAGGATTAATGAGCTCGATCCTGATTGTAGCGGGGGAAAACTCGGGAGAAAAACACGGTGCAAACCTTGTACGCCAGTTCAAGCATCTCCAGCCATCCTTCACCTTCTACGGCATCGGAGGGAAAAACATGGCCGAACAAGACGTATCCCTCCTCTATTCTGTTGAAGACCTAGCGGTTGTCGGTATTTTTGAAGTCGTCACCCACCTCCCGCGCATTAGAAAAATTTTTCACCACATAAAAAAGGAAACCATCAAACAACGGCCGATCGCGGCCGTTTTGATCGATTCCCCAGATTTTAACCTTCGATTGGCCAAACATCTTAAAAAGTCATCCATACCGATTTTGTACTATATCAGCCCCACTGTTTGGGCTTGGCGGACGAAAAGGCTCAAAAGCATAAAAAAAACAGTGAATAAAATGCTCCTTATTTTTCCTTTTGAAGAAAAGATATACGCAGAACGCGCGATCCCAGCCACTTATGTGGGCCATCCATTAAAAGAGACAGTGAAAATCTCTATGACTAAGGAGGAATTCTTCTATAAATACCGTCTGGATCCGGAGAAAAAATTGGTTGCTATACTCCCCGGAAGCAGAAAAAGCGAGATAAAATTCCACATGCCCATTCTGAATCAGGTCATCAAAAACCTCAGCCAGGAATGGAATGCCCAATTCATCCTACTTTTAGCAGAAAATCTTATAGAGACCTATGTGAGCTCATTCCTCAGCGAACCATCCCCTTCTGTTCAAATCGTCTCTAAGGACGGATATGAAGCCATGGCTTACAGTGACATCGCTCTTTCTTCCTGCGGCACTGCAAACTTAGAGGCAGCCCTGCTTGGGACTCCTGTAGTAGCCTTTTACCGCATCTCCCCCCTCACCTATTACGCGGGAATTAAACTCATGAAAATCAAAAATTTCAGCATCGTGAATATTCTTGCGGGCAAAAAGATAATCCCTGAATTGATACAAAGAAATTTTACTGCCGCAAACCTCCTGGACGAAATCCGAAAAATCTTCGAATCAGAAAGAGTGAGATCTGCAATGAAAGCTGAGTATGAAAAAATCCGCCTACTACTCGGAGAGAATATTGCCTCTGATAAGGCTGCTCGAGAATTGGAAAAAATTATAAAATCATGTTTATAAATAACTCAGGTTAATAATTACAGGTTAAGGAGGATGAAGTCGAGACGGTCAAGTACCTTCAGCTTCCTTCTCACAACACTGCCAGCTTTTAGCTCCAAAAAAAACATGGCAGGAACTTTCGATGTATAATTAGGACAGGGTTCCTGTTTGCATGGCGGGACATTCTGTTCGATGTGAACGATTCTTTTTTCCTCATCCAACCAGATGAAATCGAGAGGGATCACCATATTTTTCATCCAGAACGAATATAAGCCTTCTTTGCCAAAAATAAAGAGCATTCCCTGGTCGAATCCCATCCTTTTACGGTACATAAGGCCTCGCGCTCTTTCTTCCGTAGTAACGGCAAGTTCAGCCGTAACGGAATCGCCATCGGGGAAATAGATTTTGACAAACTTCTTGGATGTCGATTGGGCACTCAGGAAAGAAGACAGCACCAAAAAAAGAGCCGATATCGCTAAAATTTTTCGAACCAAGAATATTTTTCCTATATCACTCAATGAGTTGTTACCAGGGGAACAAAACGCACCGGCAACAATTTTTTCCTTTTGAATTTTTTCTTTCCTCGCGTAACAAGAACCAACTCTTGAAAGGCCGAGCCAACGGGAATGATCATTCTTCCACCAATTTTCAATTGTTCTTCGAGAGAATGCGGGATCTTATCCGGTGCAGCCGTAACCATAATTGCATCGAAAGGAGCTCTCTTGTCCCAACCAAAGGTCCCGTCTCCGATTTTGTAAATGATATTCGTGTATTTTAATTTTTTTAAAGTTTCCTGAGCCCGATGCGACAGAGCCCCAACCAACTCCACTGTGAAAACTTGTTTTGCTATTTCGGCAAGGATAGCTGTTTGGTATCCGGAACCTGTCCCGATCTCAAGAACACGATCTTCCCCCAGTAATGCAAGAACTTCCGTCATGTAGGCCACGATGTATGGTTGGGAAATCGTCTGGCCCTCCCCTATTGGGAGTGGCTCATCGCTGTATGCATGAGAGAGCATATTTTCAGGAACAAACACATGACGATGGATTTTTTTCATCGCACCCAGGACTTTCACATCTTTTATTCCACGAGCAACAAGCTGGGAACTGATCATCCGTTCTCTTTCTTTCTCGAAATTTTTCTTCAATGTAGGCTCGCAAAATGCAAAGCTCAGTAAGCTCTGGCAAATAAGACCCATTGGCCCGCATCAGCTTGGCAAAGGACACATTTGCCCTTTTCTTTCTGTTCAAGGGGAACCACGCGGATCGTAGCCATCGTCTCTTCCTTTATCTTGTCTTCACAGTCCTGGTTCCCACACCAAAAGGTTTTTAAAAATCCTCTTTTCGATTCCAGAACAGACTTAAAATCTTGATAGTTGTCAACCTCGTGGGTGTTTTCTGCTTGGAATTTCCGGGCTTTTGCCAACATAGAATTCTGGATATCGGATAAAATCTGAGGAATTTTTATTTTCAAGGAATCTAGGCTTACAGACTCCTTAGCCATCGTATCTCTCCTGACAACAATCGCCTGGTTATTTTTAATATCCCTAGGTCCGATTTCAATCCTGAGGGGAATCCCTCTCAATTCGTACTCCGAAAATTTCCATCCGGGCGTAAACTCCTCCCTGGCATCCAGCTTAACCCTCCACCCTTCCTTCTTCAGTTCCTGTTCTAATTCCTGTGCTTTCGGAAGGACGTCTTGTTTCCAGTTGCCAATAGAAATCGGGATAATCACGATCTGGACCGGTGCAATCCTAGGAGGAATCTTCAGACCAGAATCATCTCCGTGAGACATAATGACCGATCCCACCAATCGGGTGGACACTCCCCAGGATGTTTGCCACACATACTGGAGCTTTTGGTCCCTGTCCTCGAACCGGATGTTGAAAACTTTGGAGAAATGCTGGCCAAGGTTGTGAGACGTCCCCATTTGGAGAGCCTTTCCATCCGACATCAAGGCTTCGATGGCATATGTCTCAAGTGCACCGGCAAACCGTTCTCTTGCTGTTTTCCTGCCTGAAACCACCGGAATGGCCAGCTCAGTTTCGACAAACTCTTTGTAAAGATCGAGGATCATGAGTGTTTCCTTTTCCGCCTCCTCAAAAGTCTCATGAGCTGTATGTCCCTCTTGCCAAAGAAACTCAGTCGTTCTTAAAAAAGGTCTGGTGACTTTTTCCCATCGGACGATATTCGCCCATTGATTTATCAATACAGGCAAATCTCTCCATGATTTGATCCACTTAGAATACATATTGCCGATAATGGCTTCAGAAGTCGGACGCACCGCCAACCTTTCCTCCAGTTCCTCTTCTCCTCCATGGGTCACCCAAGCAACCTCAGGAGAAAATCCCTCCAAATGTTCCGTTTCTTTCTGGAGGAGTGTCTCAGGGATAAATAGAGGAAAATAAGCATTCGTATGCCCGGTCTCTTTAATCCGATTGTCGAGAAACCGTTGTATGTTTTCCCATATTGCATATCCGTAAGGCCTAATAACCATCATCCCCTTCATCGGTGCATAGTCGGCCAATTCGGCTCTCCGGATTATCTCCGTGTACCATCGTGAAAAATCTTCACTTTTTGGGGTTATTGCTGTGACAAATCGTTCCTCTTTATTCACTTTTCACTCCACTGACAAAATCTTTTGCCATTCTATCCGCAGATGGTTTTTTTGTCAATTTGAACACCTTGAAAACGTTTCAAAACTAGGGGTGAGATGATGAGGAGAAAAATGTGGCCAAATTCACCCCGTAAATCACCCAAGGGGGTGATTGACCGCCCAAATAAATTGTGGCAATTTAACATTGCCAAGCTAAAGAAAAGGAAATAAGCATGCTAAAAAAATCTCCAGCATTTGACATCCGCCAACTTGGATACGGAGAGTACGGATTCAGTATCCCGCTAAATTCCCAGATTCATGGAAAAGATACCCAAGGAAAGGATTTCGACGAAAAAACGGTGCTTACCTACATAAGTCATAATGGATCGTCCTTCTGGATGGCGAATTCTGTAGCTGAAGGCAGCGAATTGAAGCTCATCATAGATCTCCCGCCTAAGCTTTCTGACGATAAAAACCTGAAGCTCATTATCAAAGGAAAGATTGTCTTTGTCGAAGCAGCAAAAAATGAGAATCCAAAGCACAGGGTCTCTTTAAAATTCGAGAGTAAATACATCATCAAAGACGAAGAGGGGCAGTATTCTTGAAAAGCTCAAAACAAAGTATGCAGCTAGTCACGGGCTTAACCTCTTTCGATGATAAAAAACAAAAAAAAATCACCCCGTAATTCATCTGGAGAAGTGATTGAACATGTTTGAAACATCTGCCACAATCCAAACGAGAATGAGAACAGAAAGACTATCACATAAACCCTCCATCCAAGGCGCTGCCAAAGTCTCGAGGAGAGAGCGATCTTTTGAGCTCTCTCTTCCTGCTTTGGTGTCCGGCAGTGATGTAAAAGGCAAGGAATTCGAAGAGAATACCAAAGTTCTGTCGATCAGCGCACAAAATGTTCTTTTTTGGCTCAACTCCAAAGTCTTGATCGGAACCCCTCTTTGTGTAAGTCTTCAAATCCCCAAAACAATCATTCTTGAAAATCGACTCAACTTGGTGATTTCCGGAACAGTCAAATTAGTACAGGCTAACTCGAACAAAAAAAACAGCCCACTCATTTCTGTTCAGTTGGACAGAACTTATAAAATACGGTCCACCGACTAATCCCCCAAATTATCCAAGTTAAAAGGGGGGTTAGATTTCATCACCCTCCTTCAAGTCTCCCCTTGACAATAAATTTCTGTTTTATTAACATACCGTTGCGCCAAATATAAATGAGAAATTTAACAGAAAAGGGAAAATTTCAGTAGGACAGCAATGAATAAAAAGAAAACTGCGGCAGCAGCCGAAAAAAAGATAAAGGTTCTCATCTATTGCCCTTCAGACCTTATCCTTTCTGGAATTTTAAAAGCGATAGAATCATCACCAGATATCGAAGTGATAAACATCGAAAAGAGCACGATTGAATCTTTTCTCGAATCCATCAAAGCATTAAAACCAGATGTCACTCTTTTTGCCAAATCCGAGCCCTTGCCCAACATTCGCGAGATCTGCAAAGCGATAAGAGAGCTATTGAAAGAGCAGCCATCATCTCAATTGATGCTTTTAGGCAACATCCCTTCCCAGGAAGAAATCGTGAGCTTGATGAACACAGGCGTGAGAGGATATTTCGACTTGAACGATTCTTCGAATCAACTATCGGATTCCATCCGGATCATCTACAAAGGGGAAATTTGGCTGCCTCGTGACAAAATGAGCAGCATTATGGACCGCATCATATCCGTTGTCGGTAGAGACCTCAAAGAAAAAACTCTCGATCAACTCACTCCCACAGAATTTCAAGTCCTCAGGCTGATTGGTCAAGGAAAAAGCAATGACGAAATCGCGGAAGCCATGTTCATCAGCAAAAATACCGTTCGATCTCACATCAAAAGCATATATGCCAAACTTGACACTCACAGCAGACTTCAGCTCGCACTGTATGCTATTAACTCCGCTCTGTTTTAACCCATGAGGTAAATATGACAAAAACATCATCTTCAAAACCAAAGGCCAAAAAAAGCGTACAAAAAAAAGTCAAGCATCCTTCCGATATTGCCATTGACCGCCGTCGGGAGTGGCGCTTTGATCTTCCCCTCCCTGTCATCGTTGAAGGAAAAGTCAGCGGAGAAAAAAAATATCAGGAAAAAACCTCCTTGGAAAACATAAGCTCGACAGGGGCTTACTTCTGCCTCGATGCAGACGTAACAGTCGGATCAAAATTGAATCTCGTTATCGAGGTTCCAAGTGAATTAAGCCCGGACAAAAAAGTTAAACTCCAGTTGGGAGGACTTGCAGTCCGTCTTGAAAAACCAGATAAAAAAGGAAAAAAACAGGCAGTAGCCCTCCGATTCAGCAAAAAGTACAAATTTATCACAAAAGACGAAAAAGAAGTCGAACAGTAAAAACCTCAGCCAATCATTCTTAACATGCTTGTTGTTGCCTTAACTGGGGGAATTGCCACAGGCAAATCAATTGTTGCACAAGTTTGGGGACAATTGAGTTGCTACATTCATGAGTCGGACACTCTGGCTCACGAACTCCAAGCCCCAAACATGCCAGCCTGGAAGGCCATCGTTTCGCATTATGGGGAAAAAATTCTTAATCCGGACAAAACCATAAATCGGGGTGCTCTGGGAGCAATCGTGTTCAACGACAGGCAAGAGCGGAAATTTCTCAACGATCTTCTTCATCCTATGGTGATGGCAAAAAAAAGAGACCTCGTCGAAAAGGTTGATCGAGAGGGGCGCTACAAAATTTTTGTATCTGTGGCCGCATTAACCATAGAAGCCGGATACGCAAAATTCTTTGATAAAATAATCGTTGTTCACTGTGATAAAGAAACACAACTCAAAAGACTGATGGAACGAGACGCCATAGATAGGAAGAAAGCTTTAGAAAAAATCAACAGCCAGATGCCACCTGATGAAAAACTCGAGGTTGCCGATTACAACATCGATACTTCTGGTTCTCTCCGGCAAACTTTGGAACAAGCTGAGAAAGTTTATAGGAATCTCATCATCGACTTTGAGCTCAAATCCTTGTAGCACGTCCGCTTTATTCTTTGTGCGGATATTGAGATCGGAGCGATGTTGCCAAAAGGGGAATCATGATCTCATGATGGCCGATAAAATAAAAACCCCTCCCCTTTTTTCCTAAGGGTCTTTTCACAATATTTTCGTTAGGTCTGTAATGGTAGTGAAAATCAAACACAGCTGTCGAAAAATCCTCAAGAGCCACTCCTTTATTCCTTACATAAGTTATGGCTTTAAGGAAGATCTCCGGTAATATTACCGCAGAACCGATGTTGATAAATATCCCTCCCCCATCGAGATTTTTGCAGAGAGAACAAAACAAGAAAAAATCCCGCATCGAGGTTTTTCCCAGGGCTTCTCCATCAGCCCTCGGGTGGAAATGAATAATATCGGTCCCGATGGCTACATGTACGGTCGTTGGAATGTTAAGCCTGTAGGCCACAGCAAGGATGCTGAGGTCCTTATGTGGAAAATCAGAACTTTCTATGAACGCACCCACGGCCTCTCCCAAACCCACATCCTGTTCTTTTGCAGAATTTATTGCACTATTCAATAATTCCCCTGTCTCCTTAGCCATTCCAAACCGGCCATCCTTGATCTGATTTGCCACATCTTCAGATGTATGCCCTGCTAGGGAAATCTCGAAATCATGGATGATTCCTGCTCCATTCATAGCCAAGGCCGTAATCCAGCCTTCCTCCATCAGTTTCAGGATCACAGGATTCAAACCCACCTTCATAACATGGGCACCCAGCGCAAAAATAATGGCTTTTTGCCTGGTTTTGGCCTTTTCCATAAGCTCGAGAAAATCCTTAAAATCCTTTCCAGCCAAAATATTCGGCAAGCTTTCGGCAAAACGAGAGAAAGGTTCTTCCGGAGAAAAAGCCCGAGCGAAATCTTCGATTTGAACTTTACTTTTTCTCGATCGGATAGGATAAGTCTTTAATCCATCTCTGGCGAAAGGATTAAACTTGTATTTGCTCATGGAATGGAAAAGGAAAGAATCCCCATATCGTTGGGTTAGATATTTTTAAGTTCCTGCCCCGGTCTGAACTTTATTCGCTTTCCTCTCTTAATCTTGATTTGTTTTTTTCTTCTTATGTCCCTGCCAAATCCTGTTTTTTTGGAAACCACCTTAAAACTGGCAAACCCTCGGATCTCGATTTTCTCCTCATTCTCAAGAGCATCTTTCAAAGACTCCAGGATAGACTCTACGATCTGCAACGCTTTAGTTCTATTGAACTCTGAATTCTTTTCGATACTGAGGGCTATATCGTTTTTGATCATTGAGGTCTCCTACTGGATTTGGCGTTAACTGATAAATAATAAATAAATTATTGAAAATAAAAAGTCAAGATAAAATATTGACTTGCCCTAGAGGCACTTCTATAATGAACTTAAAGTGAAAAAACTTATCCTTATTTGCCTTCTCATAGCTCTGATTCCCTTGGCCGGTTATTCAACTATTATAAAAATCACGATCGATGCACCGATTCATCCTGTAACATCCGAGTACATCCGGAATGCCATCGACAAAGCAGAAGATGATAACGCCTCTTTGATCATCATGGTGTTGAACACCCCAGGAGGATTGGACTCTTCGATGAGGGAGATCATCGAACGCATCTTGAGTTCTGATGTTCCCATCGCTGCCTATGTCAGTCCCAACGGGGCCAGAGCTGCTTCAGCGGGCTTTTTTATTTCCATCGCATGCGACCTTTTTGTCATGGCTCCAGGGACAAACACAGGAGCGGCTCATCCCGTGGGCATATCCATTACCGGTCAGCAAATGGATGAGACCATGGCAGATAAAATCACAAACGATGCCGTCTCTTACATTAAATCCATTGCTGAAAAAAGAGAAAGAAACACAAAAATGGCCGAGGATGCTGTCCGGGAAAGCTCCTCCTACACGGAAACAGAGGCCCTCGATGGAAATCTGATCGATCTGATCGCTCAGGATGTGACGGATATCATCGATTTTTTTGACGGAAAAACCATCAAACGATTCGACGGCGAAGAACATTTGCTCGAGCTTCGCGGGGAACAGGTCGTAGAGCTCCCGATGTCGGCCCGCCAAAAATTCCTGTTGACCATCTCCAATCCCAACCTGGCCTACATTCTCTTGATGCTGGGATTGCTAGGACTTTACTTCGAATTCTCCAATCCAGGAGCCATCCTTCCCGGCGTGTTGGGAGGCATCTCCCTCCTTCTGGCCATTTTTTCGTTTCAAATTCTTCCGATCAACTACGTAGGCTTAATCCTGATTCTCCTGGCAATCGGGCTGTTTATCCTGGAAATAAAGGTGCAGAGCTATGGAATTTTATCAGCAGGAGGAATTATCGCCATGGTTATCGGATCCATTATGCTCATAGATGCCCCCATACCGGAACTCCGGCCGAGCTTGAAATTCATCATCCCTGTCGCTGTCGGCCTATCTTTGATCTTCCTTTTCTTGATTTTTATCGCTGTTCGGGCTCTTGCCAACAGAGTCCATACCGGAAAAGAGGGCCTGATCGGAGAGATAGGTGTAGCCCAGAGCGATTTAGCCCCTGGAGGCAAAGTATTTGTACACGGCGAACTTTGGAATGCAGAGGCAGACCAGGAGATTTCCAAAGGCGAAGAAGTCCAAGTCGTCGAAGTCCTAAAAAACTTAAAAATCAGGGTCACCAAAGCCTGAATAAAGAAAATTCAAGCTTTGCTGGTAAAAATCGGAATTTTCATAATATAATAGAGCAAATCAACAAATGAGGAGGTGAAGGATGTATACAGTGCTTATAGTAGTATCCTTAGTTGTCCTTTACTTGTTAAATGCCATCAAAGTCTTGAGGGAATACGAAAGGGGTGTGATTTTTCGGCTTGGCCGGGTTCTCGCAAAGCCGAAAGGACCAGGTCTGATTTTTGTCTTTCCCCCCATCGATCGGATTGTCCGCGTGAGCCTGCGGATTGTGGTCATGGATATTCCTCCTCAAGATGTCATCACCAAAGACAATGTTTCCGTCAAAGTCAATGCCGTGGTTTACTTTCGCGTAATGGAACCTCAAAAAGCGGTCCTCGAAGTCCAAGACTATTTGTTCGCCACATCTCAACTTGCACAGACAACCCTGAGAAGCGTGCTGGGTGTGGTCGAGCTTGATGGGCTCCTTTCCGAACGAGAAAAACTCAATGTCAAACTTCAAGAGATTATCGACAAACACACAGACCCCTGGGGCATCAAAGTTCAACTCGTCGAAATGAAGCATGTCGATCTTCCGGAGAACATGGTCCGGGCAATTGCCAGACAGGCAGAAGCAGAGAGAGAAAGAAGAGCCAAGGTCATCCATGCTGAGGGTGAATTCCAAGCTTCCGATAAGCTCAGACAGGCTGCAGACATCATTTCCGGCAATCCCCAAGCGCTTCAGTTGAGGTTCTTAGGAACGCTTGCAGAAATTGCGACAGAAAAAAATTCCACCATTGTCTTTCCCCTTCCGATCGACATGTTGAAAGCCTTTACAATGGGAAAAAAGGAGACTGAGGACTAGCTAGACATGAGTAACAAAGATTACAGAGAACTTCAGCTTTCCAGTTCCCAGCTTATTCTGATTTTCATCGTGATACTGGTCCTGGGCATCGTTGTTTTCTTGCTCGGAGTGTCTGTGGGGAAAAAACAAGGAAAAATCGTCGAAGAAACACAACTGGCAGAGAAACCGGCGGAACAAATCATTGAACAGAAAACCGTCCCCCAAAAAGAATCTGGCGATCCGATCAGCCAGGAGCTGGAATCTCACAAAAAAGCAGGAGAAGACAAGGTCCAGGAAAAAGTCAAGGCCGAACCAATCGTTAAATCCAAAGTGGAACCCGCCAAGCCTGCAACCTCTTCCCCTAGCCAAAATGTGTATTGGATCCAGGTTGGAGCTTATAGCAACCAGCAAAATGCCAATACCCTTGCAGAAGAGTATAAACAGAAAGGTTACAAGGCCATAATTCTGGAGCCCTCTCCAACGGATAGAAGGAAGCTCTACCGTGTTCGTTTAGGCGGGTATGCAACCAGGGCTCAAGCCGTAGAAGCACGGGATGAGCTGGCCCAGCAAGAAAACAAAAAGCAAAGCGATTACCTGATAATCAGATAGCTGAAAAACGGGACATCTATAAGTCGATCTGACCGAAGATAAAGAGGCGCTTTTTGAAGATAAGATGGATCCACATCCTTCTGGTGGTTATCAGCGGTGCTTTGACAGCGCTGTCCTTCCCTAAGTTCAATCTTTCCTTTTTATGTTGGATTTCCCTCATCCCTCTTTTCTTTGCTCTGCACAATAAATCAGCAAAACAATCCTTTTTGCTTGGATTTCTTGGGGGTATCGCATTCAACGCCATCTTGATTTATTGGATTCCCGCGGTGCCTGCCCATTACGGCAATCTCTCTATCGGGATGAGCCTATTGATCTATGCCGTCTTTGTGATTTACCTTGCTCTTTTCTGGGCCTTTTTTTCCTGGTTTTTTGCCAAAATTCAGCGCACTTTTCCCAAACTGATTTTTCTTCTGGCCCCCTTCATCTGGATTGGATTCGAGTACATCCTCACCCACCTGTTAACGGGTTTTCCTTGGGGACTTCTGGGATACAGCCAGTACAAAAATCTCTGGTTCCTCCAACTGGCATCCCTTACCGGAATCTATGGTCTCTCATTCATTTTGGTGCTTTTCCAAAGCTTGTTTGTTTACTCGATGATTCACAAACGCAGAACTTCGTTTTTTCTAAGTCTTATCCTTGTGCTGCTCCTCCATTTTGGAGGATGGATGATCATGAAAAACAATCCATCCATGGAAGAATCCTTCCAGACATCTGTTATCCAAGGCAATGTTTCTTCCGAGATCCAATGGGATCAATTCTCTGACTTCCAGATAAGAGATATCTTCAACCAACATTTAAACCTGTCTTCTGATGCCACAAAACAGGGATCTCGTCTTATTATCTGGCCGGAATTTTCTGTGCCTTTGTGTTTTAGCTGTTCCTACAACATCTATCCAGAATTTAAATACGAGCTTTCACGATTTGTCCAGGAATCCGGAGCCACTCTTCTCCTCGGCACGAATGAAACAGTCATGTTCCAACAGCTCCCTCACTATTACAACACAACCTTATGCTTGCATCCGGACCTCTCGATAAGTCAATACTACAAAATACATCTTGTCCCGTTCGGGGAATATACCCCATATAAAAAAGTCTTTTTTTTCATCGAAAAAATGACTCATGCTATTGGGGAGCTTTCATCAGGAAACGCATTTGTGCTGCATCAATTCGAAGGGAAAAAATTTGGAACACCTATCTGTTATGAAATTATTTTCCCCAATTTGGTCAGAAAATTTGTCAAAAAGGGCGCGGATTTCCTCGTCACCATCACCAATGATGGCTGGTACGGAAACTCCTCGGCTCCCTATCAACATTTTGCTATCGCCGTGGTGAGGGCCGTAGAGAACAGGCGTTTTTTACTAAGATCCGCAACGACAGGCGTTAGTGGAATCATCGATCCCTATGGCCGCATTCTTTCCCGGACCGAGATAATGACCCAGACCTATCTCACAGAAACGATCGCACCGATGAAAACCATCACTCCCTATACACGCTACGGAGATTTTTTTCCTCTAGCGAGCTTGACTTTGGGCATCGTATTCCTTATTCTGGCACTAGCTATCAGAAAAAATGACAACAAAAAATCAAAATTCTAAAAAAAGCGCCTCAGAATTTTTTATAAAGATTAAAAAGGCTTTGTCTCAATTCGATGAAGTCCGAGGTTTTCTTTGACCTCCCTCAAAAAAAGTCCGAACTAAAAAAAATCAACGATCAATTATCCTCTCCTGAAATCTGGAAAGATCAGGAAAAGTCGCAATTCCTCCAAAGAAATAAAAAAGTTTTAGAAAAAGAAATCCATCTATTCTCCCAACTTATTGAAAAAAAAGAAGAGCTGGAAGTCCTGGCAGAACTGATGGAAGAGGGCGAAAATGTTCATGAAGAGATAACAAAAAATCTCACCATTTTCCAAAAGGAGATGGAGGAAGCTAAACTTCAGGCCCTGTTCGATGATGCCGATGATCCGCGTAATGCCATTTTGACAATCCATCCTGGAGCAGGCGGGACGGAATCCCAGGACTGGGCCCAAATGCTGCTCAGGATGTATTTAAAATATGCCGAGAGGAAAGGGTTCAAAGCCGAAGTGCTCGATATGCAGCCCGGAGAAGAAGCCGGGCTCAAGAACGCGACTGTCCGTATCTTGGGAGATCATGCTTATGGTAACCTAAGCCAGGAATCCGGTGTTCATCGCCTGGTCAGGATTTCTCCTTTCGATGCGAACAAAAGACGGCACACATCCTTTGCTGCAGTTTTTGTCTATCCAGAAGTCGAAGACAACATCGAAATCGATATCAATCCAGAGGACCTGCGAATCGACACTTACAGAGCATCTGGACGTGGAGGACAACACGTAAATGTAACCGATTCGGCTGTGAGAATCACTCATCTTCCCACAGGAATAGTCGTCCAATGTCAAAATGAACGATCTCAACACAAAAACAAAGCCACCGCCATGAAGGTACTGAAGACCAGGTTGTACGAACTCGCAAAGAAAAAAAAGATGGAAAAAAAGGGAAAATTGGAAGATGCCAAATCAGAAATTGCCTGGGGGAACCAGATCCGCTCTTATGTTCTTCATCCTTATAGGATGATCAAAGACTTGAGGACAAAGGTGGAAATCGGAGATGTGGATCGGGTATTGGACGGCGACATCGAGGAATTCATCAAATCCAACCTTCTTCTTAGGAAAAAAAACAAACCATAAAGCCTACTCTTGTTTTTTTGCCTCCTCCCAAATTCTCTCCAGTTCCTCCAAATCGACCTGTCCCAATTCTTTGTTTTCCTGTTTAATTTTTTTTTCGACAAATCGGAATCTTCGCATAAATTTCTGGTTGGCTTCCCGTAAAGCGATCTCAGGATTCACATCAAAGTGCCGGGACAGATTAGCCAAGGAGAATAGGATATCCCCAATTTCGCTAAATATCTCGTTTTTTTGCTTCTCTTTGATTGCATTCTCCAGCTCTGCCACCTCTTCTTTGACCTTTTGAAGGACATCCATCGGATGACTCCAGTCGAATCCGAAAGAGGATACACGCACACCCACCTGAAATGCAGTGAGAAGAGCTGGATTGGATTTTGTCATTCCATCCAACACGGAGTCTCTCTCCTTTTCCGCTTGCTTTTGTTCATTCCAAGCTTGCCTTACTCTGACTGAATTCTTCTGATTTTTTTTTCCAAAAACGTGAGGATGCCGTCGGATCATTTTGTTATTGATGCCTTCCAGGATGTCCGATATCGTGAAGTTTTGGTTTTCCTTGGCGATCCTGGCTAAGAAAACGACCTCCATCATGACATCCCCCAGCTCTTCGGCGAGCGAGGAATAGTCCTTGGAGTACAACGCTTCAACAGCTTCATAAACCTCTTCTAAAAAAAAGTTGGTGATCGCCCTCTCATCCTGTTCCCGATCCCAGGGACATCCATTTTCGCTACGAAGGGCATCCAAGATTTCGACTAACCGAGCAAATTTTTCACCAGCGATTCTGGAATCTTCCATGATGCTGCTTCCTTGAATTATTTGATTTTATAGGTTATTATTTTTTTTCAGCTTAACCAAAATGACCTGGAACATTCACGAGTCGAAGTTGAGGCAGATGCATTAAGATCGGCTCGCCCATAAGGTAAAAAACGTTTATGAGTAGTTCAGGATAGCTTAAGCTGGAATTAATTTCAATCCTTGTATATCATGAGAACGACCTAGTTCCGGAGAAAATCATGAGCGAAAATAAAAAGAAAAAAAATGAAGAGACTCCGCTTGTTCTTCCGCCCTTAGAATTTAGTTCCCTTGTGCTCCCGTTTTTCACGCAAGGCTTAATCTTACTCCAACAAATCGAGGAAAATAAGGAAAAAATGGAAGACAAAAACCTTGACCTTGCAAAGAGACTAATCGAACTCCTTGACTTGCTCAAAGAAAAAACCAAGGGAAATTTAAAGACGGATGAAGACCAATTTATAGACGCAAGTCTACACCAACTCAAGTTGGCATACATGGAAAAAGCAAAAATAATAAAATTATGACTTCATGCAAGGCATAAAGAGTCTTAAAGACATCCCCTCTCCCCCTGATAACTGTGCCGTTGCCATTGGGAATTTTGATGGCGTCCACCAAGGCCATCGAAAAATATTGCAAGTTCTCGTGGAGGATGCCAAAAATAATAATCTTTTTCCTCTCCTTCTCACATTCCATCCCCACCCAGCGAAAATCTTTGCCAAAAAAAAAATTGAGTTATTGCAGACAATCGAGCAACGGCTGAATGAGATCAAAAAATCCGGCGTTCAGATGGTCATTGTATTGTCTTTCGACCACAACCTCTCCCAAATCACTGCAGAAGAATTTATCCGGACGATCATCCTTCAAAAACTCAAGGCAAAAAAGATCATAGTAGGAGATAATTTTAGATTCGGGAAGGGCAGGGAGGGAGATGTAACAAAATTACGTGAATTGGCGTTCCGATATGGATTCTCTATCCAATCCATACCTCCAGTGACCGTCCATGGTTCCGTGGTAAGCAGCAGCCTAATTCGAAAGATCCTCAAAAAAGGTGAGATCGAAAAAGCCAACACGCTCCTTGGAAGACCCTATGAAATCGAAGGAACCGTTATCAGAGGAAAATCACGCGGAAAAAGACTGGGTTATCCCACCGCCAACATTCACCCCTTGAACGATATCGCACCACCCGGTGTGTTCATATCCAGGGTGGGGATCGGATCTAAAAAATTTCCATCAGTCACCCACGTAGGGAGCAAGCCCACCTTTAACGAAAAAGACATCATGATCGAATCCTATATCATCGATTACAACGATAGTCTGTACAAAAAGAAGCTGCATGTGTTTTTTTTAGAAAAGATCAGAGAAGAAAAAAAATTCGAGACTCCCGAAGCCCTGTCCCTTCAGATAAAAAAAGACCTTGAACAAACTCTCATCTATTTCCAAAAACAAAACCCTCAATCTTGACTTTTAAGGAGATATGTTGCATTTTCTTGATGATTCGCAATAAAATACTTCTGAGAAGTTTGAAGCTGTTTTAATGGAAGAAAAAATTAAAGCCAGGGTCATGGATGCGCGTAAAATAAAAAGAGCGCTCCACCGCATGGTCACAGAAATCATCGAACGCAACCGGGATTTAAGCTCACTCGTCATCGTAGGGATAAGAACCAGAGGCATCTATCTCGGAAAGCGCGTATCAAAAATGATAAAGGAACTGGAAGACATCAAAATTCCAGTGGGAGTGTTGGATATTACGCCTTACAGAGACGATTTTTCGGAACTTGAAGCCCAACACATGGTAAAAAAAACAGAGATCGACTTTTCGGTGGTGGAGAAGGAAATCCTTCTTGTCGATGATGTTCTTTTCACAGGAAGAACCATACGCGCAGCCATGGATAGTCTGATCGATCTGGGACGTCCGAAAAGCATCCAACTTTTTGTATTTATCGATCGAGGCCACCGCGAACTTCCTATCAGGGCTGATTATGTGGGAAAATTTCTTCCCACATCCAAGCGCGAGATCGTGCAGGTCCATCTCAAAGAAATCGACGAAACCGATGAGGTCCTAATTACAGAACCCGTCGATAATTCGTAGGAGCGCACCTATGCTTTTTGAGCACAAACACCTTCTCGGCATAGAATCTTTATCCAAATCCTTTGTTGAAATATCAACTAGCAATTCAGCAGTGTGGGCAAAGGAGAAAAGGAGCAGAGCGTGAGACTACTGATTAAGAACGGCAGAGTCATCGATCCTGCTTCCAATGTTGATGAAACCCTGGATATTCTGATCGACCAGGGAAAAATCGTAGAAATCAAACCGAAAATCGAAGGAGATGGCTCAAAAATCATAGACGCATCTCGATTGGTTGTCGCGCCTGGTTTCATTGATATGCATGTCCACCTGCGACAACCAGGCCAGGAGGATAAAGAAACCATAAAAACGGGTTCTCTTGCTGCTGCAAAAGGAGGTTTTACCTCCATCGCATGCATGCCAAATACGAAACCTGTGAACGATTCTCGCAGTATCACGGAATTTATCATTTCAGAAGCGAAGCGGAATGCTGTGGTCAATATCTTGCCAATTGCAGCCGTCACCCATGGACTTTGTGGAGAAAAAATCACGGATATGGCCGACTTATGCGATGCCGGAGCGATCGCATTTTCCGATGATGGACATCCGATAGAAAATAATCTTATTATGCGGAGGGCCTTAGAATATTCCCGACTTCTCGACGCTCTTATCATCGATCATTGTGAGGATCGAAACCTGAGTGCAGGAGGGATTATGCACGAGGGAATCACTTCTCTCAAATTGGGAATCAAGTCCATTCCTGCCTCATCCGAAGAAATCATGGTTGCCCGCGATATTATTCTCGCAAAAGAAACAAAAGCTAAGGTCCACATAGCCCATCTCAGTGTCAAAGGAGCCGTAGATCTTCTTAAGTTTGCCAAACAACAAGACATCAAGATCACAGCAGAGGTCACCCCCCATCATCTTTTCCTTACCGACGCCTCTTTTGAAAGTTTCGACACCAACCTGAAAGTCAATCCCCCACTCCGGAGCGAGCAGGATGTCGAAGCTCTCATCGATGCCATCAAGGAAGGATGGATCGATGCTTTTGCCACAGATCATGCACCCCACACCCCAGATGAAAAAGATGTTGAGCTGGTTAAGGCTCCGTTCGGTATCAATGGTTTGGAAACGGCTGTTCCCCTCTTGTTGGACAAACTGGTAAACAAAAACATCCTTCCTTTGGATAAATTTATCGCGATGATTTCTACTAATCCAGCAAGAATTCTAGGGCTTGAGAATAAAGGCAAGATCAGCGTTGGCACTGATGCTGACCTGACCATTCTCAAGCTTCATAAGGATGTTATCGTCGACACCAGCCAGTTCCTCTCTAAAAGCCGCAATAGTCCTTTTAATGGATGGAAATTAAAAGGAGCCCCGGTTATGACTATCGTTGGTGGAATAATAGTCCATTCTTGAATACCAAATGAACAAAAAGTGGGACGTATTCGAAAAGAAAATCAAGTACAGGTTCCAAAACATAGATTTGCTTCAAACCGCCTTGACCCATCGCTCTTTTGCCTACGAGAGCCAAAAAGAGGACATCACGGATAACGAGGTTCTCGAATTTTTAGGAGATTCTGTCTTGGGTTTGGTGGTGGCGGATTTTCTCGTAACGGCTTATCCCGGAGTTTCAGAGGGGGAACTCTCAAAGCTGAAATCCACGGTTGCCAGCACGTCCTCCCTCTCCTTATTTGCCCAGCAACTAAAACTGGATAAATTCATCTTACTCGGAAGAGGTGAAGAGAAAAGCGGAGGGAGGAAAAAAAAGACCATACTTGCAGGAGTCTACGAGGCTTTGATCGCAGCGATCTATTTGGATGGCGGATTTCACGAATCCAAAAACTTCATCATGGGCCATCTCAGGCCTTTCTTTAAAAAAATCAATGTGGACAAGTTTTTTATCAACAATTACAAATCCGCACTTCAAGAATATTTCCAGAAAGAGAGCCTGTCTGCCCCGAATTACAAAATGGTTACCACAAGAGGACCAGATCATAAAAAACAATTTACCGTGGAAGTTTTTCTGAGAAAGAGATCCCTTGCTAAAGCCACTGGGAGTTCCAAAAAGGAAGCAGAGCAAAAAGCGGCCCAAAAAGCCCTCAAGAATCTTCTTGGAAGGAAAATGAGAGTTTTCACGGCTGACACATTCCTTTTGAAGAAAAAACGTGGTTGATTCTTATTCCTTTGGACAAATGGAAATTTCCGGAGAAATCTATACTTCTGACTTGATTGTTTTCCCGAACAGAATAGACGCATCCTGGTGGAGAAAAACCATTGCCGCGTCCCATCTCACCAATTAAAATTATGAAAAAATGCTCGCGATGCAACAACCGCAAAGCCAAAAGATTCTGTCCGGCATTGGATGAATCTATATGCAGCTTGTGCTGTGGCCAGGTCCGAGAAAAAGAGGTCCATTGTCCAACTACCTGTCCATTCCTTTCCAAGCATAAATCCTATCAGGAAAAAAGGATCGTCGAAAAAAGACATGTATCTCAACGGCTCCCTGCCTCAGAGGAAGAGGATATTCTCAAAGATGAACGGATGGCCTGGCTGGCTTTTCACATTGAAATGCCTGTGAAAGAATACGCGGAAAGAAAATCTTCCTTCAATGACAGGCAAGTTTTGCTCGCATTGGAATATGTTAGAGACAAGATAGAGAAAGGCAGGGGCCTCATTCTCTTGACTGATGAAACGATTAAACCTCAGAACGAATTAGGAGAAGCCATGTACCATATGATGGAACGATGTCGTTTTGAGGGGCGGATCATCATGACGGGAAAACCGATCACTTATTCCCAACAAGAAAAGCTGAAGGTGCTGGATAGAATCATAGGAGCAGTAAAACATCTGACCAGAGACAATCTCGAAGGCCGTTCCTATATTCGGGCTGTTACGGAGAGATTTGCGAAGATGAAAGGCATAAGCCGGCAAAAAAAGGTTCTCACGATAACTTAGCCTGGATTATTCATAAAAAATGCCGATGGCCAACCTTCCCCACCCTGCATCTAAAAGGAAATTTGAAAATTTGTTTTTTAGAAAATGGATAATGGTATCGGCATTTTTTATGAATAATTCAGGTTAGCTTTTTTCCCTTGCTCATGAATACAGCGATAAAATCCAATTCCGGAATATTGCTTATAACGATCTTGACGATTGCTGCGATCGGGACAGCCAATATCATGCCTGGGATTCCCCAAAGCCATCCCCAGAAAAACAGAAAAAAAAGAATGACGAGGGGACTGAGATCCAATCCTTTGCCCATCAACCTCGGTTCGACAATCGTTCCCATTATCTGCTGTATCAATACAAGAATCACAAGGATCCAGACTGCAGGCCATATGGTTTCGAACTGAAAAACAGCGATAAAAACCGGAAAGACCGTCGCAATGAAGGAGCCGATATTCGGGATATAATTTAGAATAAACGTTAACAATCCAAACAGGATGGCAAAATCCAGGCCGAACAACATGAGAACAACCAGAGCAAAAACACCCGTAAAAAAGCTCACGACCGTTTTAATAGCCAGGTAGCGCTGAATTTGGCTATCGATATTGTGGATAACCCCGCAGACTTTTGAAGCTCTCTCTTTTGTGAAAGCGCGGTTGATTTTTGGGACGATCTGGCCTTTCCCCGCCAAAATAAAAATCATAAACAGCAGGACTAAAAAAAGATTCGAGACAAAGGCTAAAAAGGGACCCAAAGCATCCAGCAGGAGCCCGCCTGCCTTGTTCAAATCTAACTGGTTGGTCCAGTCAAAAGGCTGCCACTCGGCTCCCGAGATGTTGTACTTTTCCTGGATAGATGTAAGCAAGGAGCTAACTTTTTGGCTGTAATTGGGAAGTTCAGCAGCAAAGGCCTTCCCTGTTGTGTAGATAAGAGATGCCAATAGATAAAGGATGAAAAACGTTAATATCAAGATAAAAATGATGGAAATAGCACGGGGAATCTTGAGGCGGGTTAAAAAATCCTCCAAAGGAGCAAACACAAACGAAAGAAAAACGGCAAGAAAGAACGGAAAAAGCACTGGTTTTGCCAACCGGAGAACCACACCCCCGATGAAAATGACGATGATCAACAACGATGCCGTGACAACCTTGTTTCCCTGCATAACAAGAACCTTCGGCCACCATTATAGTCCATCGGTTGTTGAAACAAAAGCCATATTTCCCCTTAATACTATCCCAGCATCCCGGATGCCCCCTCCATAAAGATGATTGTGGGGTGGGGAATATCACCCCTCTAATCACCTGGAAAGGCGATTGACCCTGTTTTTTGCCTGTATAAAATCATGGATGAGGAATGGATAAGCACCCATTTGTATTAGAAAGGCAACATAAAGCATAAAATGAAAATATTAATAGCTGAAGATGATTTTATTTCATGCAAGGCTCTCGAGAACAACCTTATGGAATGGGGGTATGAGGTGGTCTCTGCCAGGGATGGAAACGAAGCTTGGGAACTCGCCAGATCGAACGATATCCGTTTAGCTATTCTGGACTGGAATATGCCAGGGATAGATGGGATTGAACTCTCGCAAAAGATCCGCAACGAGTACCAGCAGGAGGACTCGAAGTACATATACATTATTCTGCTTACAGGAAGAGGGGGACAGGATGATATCATACAAGGTCTATCGACAGGTGCCGATGACTACATGACCAAACCTTACAGCTTTGTGGAACTCAAGTACCGTGTTCAGAACGGTGAGCGAATCATCAAGAATGAAGATAAACGTATCAGGCTTGCCAGTCTGGATAACTTGACAAAATTGTGGAATAGAAACAAGATTTTTGATGTTTTAGACACAGAATTAAAAAGAGGAGAGAGAGAAAACACTCCGACCGGAGTGGTGATGATCGATATCGATCATTTCAAGCGAATAAACGACCGCTACGGCCATTTGATCGGAGACGAGGTACTCGTCCAAGTGGCAGACCGGTTAAAAAACGCAATCCGGCCCTATGATAGGATCGGTCGTTATGGAGGAGACGAAATTCTTGTCGTCCTTCCTAACTGCGCCAACGAGGAGGCCAAAAATATCGCAAAGCGACTTTATGACTCAGTCTCCAACGAAAAGATACCCACCAATGTAGGTTCCTTGAGAATCAACATCAGCATCGGGTGTGCTTCCAATGAGAAGTTCCTCCAAGTGTCAAAAATGGGACTTATTCAAGCTAGTGATAATGCTCTTCTTTCGGCAAAAAAGAAAGGTCGAGATAGAGTCATCCTTTCCAAATCCCTTTAATGCAGAAACAAAATGCAAGACGAAAAAGATATTTTTGATAATTTTGAAAAAGAAATGCATGTTTCTTCCCAACAGAACGTTTCCGTGAACTTGGAAAAAAAGCTTCAAATCGAAAGGGCGTATGTCGACCAGCTATTCGAAAGCGCACTAGAGGGTATAGTTCTAGCTGATAAACAAGGACATGTCTTAAGGATCAACAGCGAGTTCGTAAGACTTTTCGGATACACGAAGGAGGAAATTGTCGGACAGCACATCGACCAGCTGGTTGCTCCCAGCGATGCCCAAGATCAAGCTCTTTTCATCACACAACGCACAATTCGAGGTGAAAAACTGAGGCTGGAAACGGTCCGGCGGCGGAAAGACGGCCGACTGATCACTGTGTCTGTTCTTACATCCCCGATAATTGTCGATGGAAAATTGGAAGCGCTCTACGGCATATACAGGGATATCTCCGAACAGAAAAAAATGATAGATGTCCTTAAAAACTCAGAAGAACGATTTCAGGATGTTGCTCTCAGTTCAGCAGACTGGATCTGGGAAGTGGACAAAGAAGGAAAATACACGTTCGCATCAGGAAGAGTAAAACAAATTCTTGGGTACGAACCGGAAGAAATTATCGGTAAATCTCCTTTTGATTTGATGACGCCGGAAGATGCTCCTCGAGTAAGGGAAATCTTCATGCAAATCGTTCAACAGAAAAAGCCGATCGTCGACTTGGAAAACTGGAACCTGACCAAGGAGGGAAAAAAAGTTCTTCTTCTTACGAACGGAGTTCCCATATTGTACGATAACGGAGAGATTTTAGGGTACCGAGGAATGGATAAGGATATAACCGATAAAAAATGGGCAGAAGAGTCGCTTAAAAAAAGTGAAGAACATTTCAGGAATATATTCAAAGAGTCTCCGATAGGAATCGAACTGTATAATTCTGCAGGGAATCTGATCGATTCCAACAAAGCCAGCCTGGAGATATTCGGGATCCAGACCATCGAGGAATCGAACAGATTGAATCTCTTTCAAAATCCCAACCTGCCAGAGGAAGCAAGAAACAAACTGATAAGGAGTGAAATTGCCAGATACGAAATCCTGTATGATTTTGAGAGGATCAAGGAATTCAACATATATGAAACCTCAAAAAGTGGTTCGATCTATCTCGATGTTCTCATAACACCGATCGGGAAGGATGAAAAAAACAATCCTAGTGGATATCTGGTCCAACTCCAAGACATCACCGAACGTAAAATAGCTGAAGAGGCCCTTCATAAAGAAACCGCTAAACTTGCGGCCATGATATCCGGCATGGAAGAGGGTGTTGTTTTTGCTGATAGAAACAACATTATCGTGGAAGTGAATGACTATTTCCTCAGTCTAGCCAAAAGAGAAAAGGTTGATGTTATCGGCCAAAGCTTATGGGGCTTTAATACCGGCATTTCAGCGGATACATTAAAAAATCATATAGAAAATTTTCGGACATCACCTAAATCCCAGCCTGAAATCATACAAAGGCCCATGTTTGGGCTAGAGACAATCATTCGTCTCCAGCCTATTTATTTTAAAAACAGGTACGAGGGTGTCATCGTAAACCTGATAGATGTGACCCAGCTTGTAACAGCTCAAAAAAAGGCTCAAGGCGCTGATCAAGCAAAAGGTGAGTTTCTTGCAAATATCAGCCATGAGATCCGCACGCCAATGAACGGAATCTTGGGGATGACCGAACTTGTTCTCGAAACAAATTTGACTCCTGAACAGGAAGAATACATAACAGGGATTAAAAAATCTGCAGAATCCATGATGACCCTCATCAATGATCTGCTGGATTTCACAAAGGTGGAAGCCAAAAAAGTGGAATTGGAAACCATCAAATTCAATATCCATGATTTTGTGTATGAAACGGTAACTCCACTCGCTCTTGAAGCTTATAAGAAAAAAATTGACTTGATTTGTGACATTCCTCCCGGAATGGATCTCGACGTGATAGGCGATCCAGCCCGACTGAGGCAAATTCTCGTTAACCTTATATCCAATGCGATAAAGTTCACCAAAGAAGGTGAAGTGGTCGTGTCAGTCAAAGAGGAACTCAAAATGGCTGAGGGCATTTCCCTCCAATTCACCGTAAAAGATACAGGAATCGGGATTGCCAAGGATAAACAACAAATCATATTTGATGCGTTCGCTCAGGCTGATGGTTCGATGACACGCAAATTTGGCGGAACAGGATTAGGTCTTTCCATTTCTCGACAGTTTACCGAATTGATGGGCGGCCGCATCTGGGTGGAAAGCGAGGCCAATCAAGGAAGTCAATTTCATTTTACTATCAAGTTAGGTCTGGAACCGCAGGCTTCAGAACCACAAGAGAATGACGAAACCGTCCAATTCAACAACGCGCCCGTGCTTGTTGTCGATGACAACACCACTACCAGGCGAATCCTTGAAAAAATGTTGAAAAGTTGGAACTTGAACGTTGTGAAAGCGGATTGTGCTGAGGAAGCCCTAACGCTCATGGATAGAGCCGATAGAGATGGCTCCCCCTATTCTCTGTATCTGTTCGATGCTTATCTTCCAGGTATGGAGAGCTTCATCTTGCAGGACCACATGAGACACAACCCGGACATGGCCAAAACTACGATAATGTTGCTGGCCTCTCCCAGTCATAAAGGCGATGCGGTCCCTTGGCAGAGGCTTGGATCTCCGACCTTTGTGACCAAGCCCATTAAGAGTTCCGCTCTCTTGGAAGTGGTTAA
>RCNB010000018.1_pt1 | contig 130960 bp, 101 predicted proteins | sample 2041321 | NCBI WGS metagenome assembly RCNB01 (sample SAMN09708232, study PRJNA481090) | Marine sediment metagenome, whole genome shotgun sequencing project. | reverse complement strand
GGCCGGCGATTCCATCGGCGATGCCCTGGAAAAGACGTTTCTAAAGAGCGGGAAGGGCGTCATCACCGGGGCCCTCACCACAGCCTGTGCCTTCTTCACGCTGATCATCAGCCACTCCCGCGGCATGAAAGAGATGGGCCTGGTTACGGGGTCGGGCCTCCTGGCCATCCTGGCCGCCACCCTTCTTTTTCTGCCCGTACTCCTGGTTTTCCGCGAGCGCCGGCTCGAGAGAAAACGCGTTAAGGGGCCAGACCGCGTGCCGGCTGTCAAGAGGGATATCACGTTCCGGTTCCTGGGGGATGCGGCCGAATGGTTGGGGAAGCACTACATCTTTACGCTGGCCTGCGGGCTGGCGCTGACGCTGGTCTTCGTGTGGTCGGGAATGCGGATCACCTTCGATCACAACTACATGAACATCGAGCCCAAGGGCTTGACTTCGGTTATGCTCCAGGATGTGATCCTGGAGAAGTTCGACATGGGCATGGATTACGCACTCGTCCTGACCGACGACGTGGACCAGTCCCGGGAGATCTCGGAGCAGTACAGGGAGGTCGGATCGGTCGCCATGAGCGAGGACATCTCCCTCTACCTGCCCTCTCCCGCCCAGCAGCAGCGGCGCCTGGCCCACATCCGAGAGATCGGGGAAGCGATCGGCTCAGGCGAGGTGCGCGGGGCAGTCGAACAGGGCGAGATCGGGAATATCGCCGCCGAGATCGAACGGCTGGAGATGAATGTCATGGAGATGCAGGACATGGCCTTTCTCGGCGGCCAGGACAAGGTGGACACCAAGTGCAAGGCCCTGGTGGGTGACCCGGACGTTCCGGCCTCCGCCAGCCCGATACGGCGGCTTTTCGACTCTATGGCAGGCGGAGATCCGCCAGCGCTCACAGCCGGGTTCTCCCGTTTTCAGGGATTGTTTGCGCCACATTTCAAGGATTCGGTGCTGCGGATGACCGAAACCCCGGGGATTGTGCAGGCCGACCTTCCGGGATCCATACTCGATCGCTACAGCAATGAGGGTCGCGATCAGTTCCTGATCTCGGTTTTTCCGGCAGGAAACGTGTGGACGAACGCGCCTTTCTTGAAGCGCTTCGTGGGCGACCTGGAGCGTGTGAGCGACCGTGCCACCGGCATGCCCTCGGTTTTCAGGGCGCTGATCGAGGTGATCGGGCAGGACGGACAGAATGCCGTGCTGCTGACACTCGGGATCGTGTTCCTGCTGCTGTGGGTGGACTTCCGCAGCCCCGGCTATGCCCTGATGGCCATGATCCCGTTGGCCGCGGGAGTGTTCTGGATGGTCGGCCTCATGAAACTGTCCGGGATGCAGCTCACGGTCATGAACGTGATGGGGCTCCCCATGATCCTGGGCATCGGCATAGACGACGGGGTGCACATCGTGCACCGGTGGCAGGCTGAGGGCCCGAAAAAGCTCCGGGTGATCTTTTCCAGCACAGGGAAGGCGGTCTTCCTGACCTCGCTGACCACCATGCTGGCCTTCGGTTCCCTGGTCTTTTCCATCTGGCGCGGCTTTGCCCACCTGGGAGGAGCGCTTTTCCTGGGTGTCGGGGCCTGCTTCCTGACAACGATCCTCTTCCTGGCTGGGACTATCGGCTTCCTGGATCGGAAGCGTAAGCCCCGGGCCTGATGCAGAAATGCCTGAGGTGAATCGCCGGCGGTAGATTATTGTGAACCTTCGTGCTGTTCCTGCGTTATACCCTATGGAGGAATAAACGTGTTTGGAAACTACATCAAGACCGCCCTGCGCAACCTGAGCCGATACAAGGGCTACTCCTTCATCAACCTGTTGGGGCTGGCCATCGGGATCGCCTGCTGCATCTTCATCCTCCTCTACGTGCAGGACGAGTTCAGCTACGACCGCTTTGCCCTGGAATACGAGGACGTCTACCGCATCGTCCTGGACATCCAGACACCCGAGCGAGGCGAGATGAACGTTGCACGCACGCCCCCGCCCTGGGGTCCGTCACTGGCCGAAGACTACCCGGAGGTCGAGAGCTACGTCCGTCTCAAAACCCCGCTCGTCTCCTGGCTCGTGAGCAACGAGGCCGTCGACAAACGCTTCCATGAAAAAGGCTTCTATTTTGCCGACCCCTCGGTGTTCGAGTTCTTCAGCCTGCCGATGCTCTCGGGCGATCCGGCCACTGCCCTGGTGGAACCGCTGACCGTGGTCCTGACCGAGACTGCGGCCCGCAAGTACTTCGGGGATGAGGACCCCATGGGGCGGACCATTCGCCTGGACAATACCTACGACCTCCAGGTCACGGGAGTCATGTGTGATGTCCCGGATCATTCGCACTTCGATTTTGACATCCTGGCCTCCATAGCGACCTTGGGCGCGGTCCCCATCTACGGCGGCGATGCCTACCTCACCTGGCGGAATGGGCTGGGGCCGGACCTCTACACGTATGTCCGGCTGCAGGAGGGGACCTTACCCCAGGAGTTCGAGAACAAGCTGCCGGATTTTTTGGGCCGGCACATGGGAGAGGTCCTCAACCGGATCAACGTCCAGTTCGAGCCTCGGCTGCAGCCCTTGAGCCGGATCCACCTGCACTCCAACCTGGAGGCCGAGATCCGGGCCAACTCGGACATCCGGTACATCTATATATTCTCTGCCATCGCTATCTTTGTGCTGGTCATCGCCTGCATCAACTTCATGAACCTGTCCACCGCTCGCTCGGCCTCGCGAGCACAGGAAGTGGGCATGCGCAAGGTGATCGGCGCAGAAAAACGCCAGATCATCGTCCAGTTTCTGGGCGAGTCCATGCTGCTCGCGTTCCTGGCGCTCGTCCTGGCTTTGCTGCTGGTGATGATATTCCTCCCATTTTTCAATTCGCTTTCCGGCAAACAGCTGTCCCTGAGCTTCGGCAATCCCGTCGCGGTACTGGGCTTCGTGGGCGTGACCCTGCTGGTGGGGCTGCTCTCCGGCAGCTATCCCGCCTTTTTCCTGTCTTCGTTCGAACCGGTGGCGGTGTTTCGGGGCTCCCTCAGGGCAGGCCGGGCCAACGCCCGCCTGCGAAAATTCCTGGTCGTGTTCCAGTTCGCCCTCTCGATCGTCTTTATCATCGGGACTGGGGTGGTCTACCGCCAGCTCCACTATGTCCAGAACAAGGTATTGGGCTTCGACAAGGAACAGGTGGTGGTGCTCCCCATGGGAGACCCTCAGGCCAGGCAGATCTATCTGACATTCAGGGACCGAGTTTTACAGAGCCCCCGTGTCACGGCCCTGTCCGGTACCAGCTCGGTTCCTGGGAGCCTGATCAATGTCATGCTGCTGCTGCCGGAGGGGGCGGAGGCGGGCAGCGAGGTCACCATGGAATCCTTCTTCGTGGATCATGATTTCGTAGGAGCCATAGGACTCGAGCTTGCGTCCGGCCGGGAATTTTCCCTGGAGTATTCCACCGATGCAGCCGAGGCCTTCATCCTGAACGAGACAGCCGTGCGCCAGCTGGGCTGGGAAGATCAGCCCCTGGATAAAACGATCACCATCCCTGGCTTTCGCAGGGGCCGGGTCATCGGTGTGGTCAAGGACTTCCACGCCAAGTCCCTGCACCAGCGGATAGAGCCGCTGGTCCTCCTGATCGCCCCCGATCCGGATGCATTCATTCAGCTCATAGCCAGGATCGCCCCCGGGGACATCGAGGGGGCGCTCGGTGACATCCGGGAATCCTGGGAGCAGGTCTATCCGAACGATCCGTTCGCCTATTCCTTCCTGGATGAGGACTTCGACAGCCTCTACCGCTCCGAGCACCTGCGCGGCCGGATCTTCCTGACGTTTTCCGCTCTGGCAGTACTGATCGCCTGCCTGGGGCTCCTGGGCCTGGCCTCCTTCACGGCCGAACAGAAGACCAAGGAGATCGGCATCCGCAAGGTCCTGGGGGCCTCAGAGGCCAGCATCGTGCGGCTGCTCTCCATGGAGTTCATCCGCCTGGTCCTCCTGGCCGGGCTGATAGCCTGGCCCCTGGCCTACCTGGTCATGCACAACTGGCTGGGGAATTTTGCCTACCGGATCAAGATGCCGCTGCCGGTCTTCCTCTTGGCGGGGGCCCTGGCAGTCTTGATCGCTCTGGCCACGGTGAGCTTCCAGGCCATCCGGGCTTCCCTGGCGGATCCTGTCGAGTCCATCCGCACGGAATGAGTTTCAGCCAACTCAAAGAATTCTCAAACTGAGAAAGGCGGCGTATCGTTCCCTGATCCTCTTCTCTTCCGGGGTCCCGGGTTGACCTTTCCCGGCGATTGGCGTATACTCCGACCACTTCGATTTACAGAGTTGAGGGTCCGCCCAAGCACCAGTAATCCAAAGACATGAAGGTGAAGTACCGATGAGTACAGCCACAGATAAGATGCGGAACATAGGGATCAGTGCACACATAGATTCCGGGAAGACGACGCTCACAGAGCGGATCCTGTTCTACGCCAAGAAGATCCGCAAGATGCACGAGGTCCGAGGCCGGGACGGCGTGGGCGCCACCATGGATTCCATGGAGCTCGAAAAGGAGCGAGGCATCACCATCGCCTCGGCCGCCACCCATGTACTCTGGAAAGATTACTCCATAAACATCATCGACACCCCGGGTCACGTGGACTTCACGATCGAGGTGGAGCGCTCGCTGCGCGTGCTGGACGGCGCCATCCTGGTTCTCTGCTCGGTCGGAGGTGTCCAATCCCAGTCCATCTCCGTGGACCGGCAGCTCAAGCGCCATAAGATCCCAACGCTGGCCTTTATCAACAAGTGTGACCGTATCGGAGCAGATCCCTACAAGGTCCGGGACCAGCTGGTCGAAAAGTTGGGCCGGAACGCGGTCCTGATGCAGATCCCCATCGGACTCGAGGTGGGGCACATCGGAGCGGTGGACCTGGTGGAGATGGAGGCTGTGTATTTCGAAGGTGATGCCGGAGAGATCATCCGGCGCGATGCCATCCCCGAGGAACTCCGGGCCGAGGCGGAATCCCGTCGGGAAGAAATGCTGGATGCCGTTTCCATGTTCTCGGATGAGCTGATGGAGGCGATCCTGGAGGGAGATACGATCTCCCCTGAACTGATCCATGCGGCCGTGCGAGCGGGGACTGTGTCGCAGCAGCTGACCCCGGTCTTCCTGGGATCAGCCTACCGGAACAAGGGAGTGCAGATCCTGCTGGATGCTGTGGTGAGCTATCTTCCCCATCCCGGGGAAGTGGAAGGCACGGCACTGGACCTCGATCAGGACGAAAAAGAGGTGCCGCTCTTATCCGATCCAGACGCGCCCAGTGTGAGCCTGGCCTTTAAACTCGAGGACGGGCCCTACGGCCAGCTCACCTACGTCCGTGTTTACCAGGGTAGCGTGCGCAAGGGAGACGAGCTCATCAATACCCGATCGGGGAAACACTTAAAGGTTGGGCGCCTCATCCGGATGCACGCCGACAGCATGGAGGACATTGGCTCAGCGGTCAATGGGGATATCGTGGCCCTCTTCGGCATCGACTGCTTCTCGGGTGATACCTTTGTCTCCCCCGGGCTCAACTATTCCATGACTTCGATCCACGTGCCCGATCCTGTTGTGTCGCTGGCGATCACACCGTCCGATGCCAAGTCTTCGGACAATGTGGCCAAAGCACTGGGCCGGTTCACCCGGGAGGATCCCACTTTCCGCACCTATGTGGATCCGGAATCCAAGCAGACCATAATCCAGGGAATGGGCGAGCTGCATCTCGATGTGTACATGGAGCGGATGAAGCGGGAATATGGAGCAGAGGTGGACGCCGGGATGCCCCAGGTCGCCTACCGGGAGTCCATCACTCAGCGGGCGGACTTCGATTACACGCACAAAAAGCAGACCGGGGGATCCGGGCAGTTCGGCCGCATCATCGGCCACCTGGCTCCCTGGCCCGAGGGCTCCTATGAATTTATCGACAAGGTCAAGGGGGGGCGCATCCCCCGGGAATTCATCCCCTCCTGCGACAAGGGCTTCCGGGCCGCCATGGTCAAGGGTCAGATGATCGGATTCCCCATCGTGGGCGTGAAAGCGACCTTGACGGACGGGCAGTCCCATCCTGTGGACTCCTCGGATGTAGCCTTCCGGACCGCAGCCCGACAGGCGTTCAAGGACGCCTATTTCAAGGCCAAGCCCCAGATCCTGGAGCCGATCATGAAGGTATCGGTAGAAGGGCCGTCTGAGTTCGCAGGCAACATCTTTGCTACCATCAACCAGCGCCGCGGGATCATCGTCAGCTCTGTGGAAGATGGGACCTTCGCCCGCGTGGATGCCGAAGTCCCCCTGAGCGAGATGTTCGGCTACGCCCATACACTCCGCTCACTGACTCAGGGGAAGGCGGAGTTCACCATGGAATTCCTCAAGTATGGCCGGGTGCCGTCCAGCGTCGCAGAGTCGCTGATCGAGGAATACAAAGAAAAACAGAGAGCCAAACAAGCAAGATAACCGGAGGATATACGACATGGTCAAAACGGAATTGATCAAACGCAGTCCCTTGCGAATCCTGGAAAAGTCCATGCATGGAGGCATAGGTGCCGGCAATATCGGGATCCTGGCTTCAAGAAAAGGCGTGGGTAAAACGGCCTGCCTGGTGCATATCGCCACGGACAAATTGTTCCAGGGAAAACCGGTGATCCATGTGTCGTACTCCAGCCGGGTGGACTATATCATCACCTGGTATGAGGACATCTTCAAAGAGATCGCCAAGAAGCGGAAGCTGGAAGATGCCGTCGAGATCCATGATGAGCTCATCCGCAACCGGGTGATCATGAACTTCAAGCAGGAGGGAGCGAACACCGGTCAGATTCTGAAGAGCGTCGAGGCCCTGGTCTCACAGGGGCAGTTTGCCGCCGAGACCGTGATCGTGGACGGTTTTGATTTCACCCGCTCCTGCCAGGACGACCTGCGCATGTTCAGGGAATTCGCCACAAAGCTGGGCCTCGAAGTCTGGTTCAGTGCCTCCCTGAAAGGAGAAGAGCCGCTGTTCGATGAGTCGGGTGTCCCCCTGCTGCTCCAGGGATGCATGGGCGGGATCGCCGTGCTCGTTACCTTGAGCTTCCAGGATGGATTTGTGAGCCTGAATCTAGTTAAAAACCATGATCACCCACCGGCCGGGGAACTCCCGCTCCGGCTCGATCCCAAGACCCTCCTTATCGCTGAAAAAACCTGATCCTAGGGGTCCAGCAGAAACAGCATCATATGATTCAGCCGGATCTCCCGGTTGTGTCTGAATCCCGCCTCGGTTGCATAGTCGAGAACCTCTTCAGATTTAAGGCGGTGTGCCCTGGGAGGGCCCTCGGCCTCTTTCTGGTAGGGCCATTCCAGGACCGCCACACGCTGCCTGCTCACGCGCACGGCTTCCTGCAATACCCGGAGCGGAGTTTCTGATTCATGCAGCAGATGCCCTAGAAATGCCAGGTCGAAGCTGTCGTCAGGAAAAGGCAGGCTCTCGGCCGAGGCGATCCGGAATTCTCCCTCCGGTACAAAATTGCGGGCCGCAGTCAGCATTTTTTCCTGTTCATCGATGCCGGCGGCCTTCAGACCGTGGCCCATAAAAGCCCCTGCGAACAGCCCGCTCCCGGTCCCGATATCCAGGACGCTGCCGGCAGAGATGCCTTCTAGGGTAAGCAGGACGACCCGATCGATCTCCAGCAGCGCCATCCGTTCGGGGGAACGGAGCTTCTCCAGGTTGCGACACTTTCTGTCTTCAGTCATGTTTATGTCCAGAGCGATGGCCCACATTATACACGTTTCTTTGATTGTTTTCTTTTGGAGTTCCTCTGTATAATGGGACAAGCTTTATTCAGTTGTATATTCTCTACTTAAACGCCAACGGAGCCTCATGACACACAACGGGATCTGGAGCCTGAATACGTGAAAACGGAGACGGTCCGTATCGAGGTCGGTACGGAAGGGCATGTCTCAGGGATCGTTCACCTCCCCGAGGGCTATGCCGAGGATCGGGAAGTGGGGATCATCGTGGCCCATGGGGCCGGGAAGGATATGCACGCTCCTCTCCTCGAGGCGTTCTGCGCAGGGCTGGCCCGGGCCGGATGCCTGGCAATGCGGTTCAACTTTCTGTACAAGGAGCGGGGGAGAAAGGCGCCGGACCCGCCGCGCAGATTGGAGGCGGCCTGGAAGGCGGCCTTTGCGTTCCTGCAGGGGCATGAGAGCTTGGCCCCCCGTCACATCCTGGGGGCCGGCAAATCCATGGGAGGCCGCATCGCCTCCCAGCTGTCCGCGTCCGGAGAGCTGCCGGTTGAAAAGCTCATCTTCCTGGGATATCCCCTGCATCCCCCCGGAAAAAAAGAGAAGCTGAGGGACGCTCACCTCCATTCGATCCGGGCTCCCATGCTGTTTTTTGCCGGCACTCGGGATCCCCTCTGCGACCTGGGCCTCCTGAGGGGAGTGCTGGATCGTCTCGACGCGCCCTGCGATTTGGAGGTGATCGAGACGGGCGATCACTCCTTCAATGTCTTGAAATCGACAGGTAGAAGCCGGGAAGATGTGTATGCCGATATCATCCACAGGGCCATTTCCTGGTTGGAGCTGTAGCGGTTATGGTTTAAGGAGAAATCTGACATGCGGATCCTGATCCTAGACGGAAATCCGATTGTGCGCGTGTTGATCGGATGTTAGATCGCCATAGTCATGAAGAGGAGGAGCACATGAAAAAAGTTCTGATTTTGGGAATCCTAGTTTTTATCTTTTGCTTCGCAGCGCAGGCAGAACCGGCCGAGGGCCTCAAGGTCTTTATTTCCGTGGACATGGAAGGGATCTCTGGAGTGGTCACTTCAGAGGAGTGCAGCAGGTCGGGACAAGACTATGCCCTCTTCCGCCGCATCATGACCCAGGATGCCAATGCCGCCGTGGAGGGGGCCCTGGCAGCGGGTGCCACGGAGATCTGGGTGCGGGATTCCCACGGTTCGGCCCGCAACATCCTCCCTGACCTGTTGAATGAGAATGCCATCCTGGTGCGGGACTGGTCCGGGGGCCCCAAGATGATGATGGAGGGGATCGACGAGACCTTCGACGCCGTGATCTTCATCGGCTACCATGCCAGGGCCGGCACACCCGACGCCATCATCGAGCACACCATGAGCGGCGTGGTCACCGATTCTGCTGTGAACGGAGTGTCCCTCCCCGAGGCCGGATGGAACGCCCTGATCGCCGGCTACTATGATGTGCCCGTGGCGTTTATTAGCGGGGACAAAGCGATCTGTGAACAGTCCAAGGACATGTTCGGCGAGGTGGAGACTGTGGCGGTCAAGGGCGCCATCGGAGCTGCGGCCGTTTGCCTGCATCCGGACAAGGCCCAGGCGAAGATCAGGGCGGGGGTGACCAAGGCCCTGCAGCAGCTGGATCGATACAAGCCCTATACGCTCAGCTCGCCCTACACGCTGGTGCTGAAACTCAAGACCGAGACCCAGGTCTACAACGGCTCTTTCTATCCGGGTGCACAACGCACAGGGGACTGGGAGCTCACCTATCGAAGCGATGACATCATGGAGATCGTCAAGGCCTTCATCTGGATGCGCAAGTAATTGCCCTGATCGATCTCAAGCCGGACAGGCAGCGTCGGTTCTATCAGTCGGCGGCAAGGGCAGCCAGGCCGTTCTCGATGAGGGAGATCTGGTTTTTGGCTTCGCTCAGCCGCTTCTTCTCTTCCTCGACCACATGGGCTGGAGCCCGCTCAACGAAATTGGCGTTCTGGAGCTTTGCCTCCGCCTTCTGGATGTCCTTCAGCAGCTTGTCGCGCTGCTTCTGGAGCCGTTCTTTTTCCTTATCGGGATCCACAAGCCCGGTGAGATAGATCTCGGCGCTGCCCACCACCTGCACGGCGGCTGCGGCGGGTCGCTCCATGTCGGGTGAGATCTCCAGCGTCTCGAGCCCTCCCAAAAGCAGGATGAGATGCTCCAGCCTCCTCATGACGGCCCCCTTCTCCGGGCTGGCCTTGATTTTGGCTCCGAGCTTCTGTTTGGGCGGGATGTTGTAGCGGGACCGCAGCTCACGGATGGATCGGATTATTTCTTCTATGGATGCGAAATCATTCTCGATCGCTTCGTCCTCACGGTCCTGCATGGGAATGGGCCAGGAAGCGGAGATCAGCTGCTCCGGAGATTCGATGGGGGCCTCGAGCCCCCGCACGGCGCATTGTGCGCCCAAAGCTTCCCAGAGTACCTCGGTGATAAACGGGACAAAGGGATGGAAAAGGCGCAGGACCTGATCCAGCGCAAACGCCAGGACCGAGCGGGCGACTGGGGCTGAGTCCTCATTCCTGAAGCGCGGCTTGATATACTCCAGATACCAGTCGCACAGCTCCGACCAAAAAAAATCACGCGCGGCACCGATGGCAGCGGAGGGATTGTACTCTCTGAGCTGGGTCGTCACGCGGCCCACCACGTGCGAGAGCCGGGACAGGATCCAGCGGTCCTCATCAGCCAGCTGATCGTCCTTCAGCGCCGAGAAGTTGTGCTCCCCCAGGTTCATGAGGGCGAAGCGGGATGCGTTCCAGAGCTTGGTGCAGAAGGCGCGCCCCACATCGAAGCGTTCGCTGATGATCTTGGCCATGGGCAGGTCGGGCATGGTTCCTAAGACATCGAACTCTTTCTTGGTCTGGGGGCAGATATAGGTGAAGATCGTGCGCCCGTGTTCTGCCGTGGCCAGTTCCACGATTTCTCCGGTGAAGGGAGAAACGGCCTGGACCGGCAGCCGGATGTCCTGCGTCCCGGTCTGCATGTCGCAGAGCACGTAGCGCATGGCGTCGGCCCCGTATTTCTCGATGATGTCGACCGGATCGATGCCGTTGCCCTTGCTCTTGCTCATGCGTTCGCCCTTGCCGTCCTGGATGTTGGCATGGATGAAGCAGTCGGTGAAGGGCACGTCTCCCAGCAAGTAGAGGCCCATGAGCTGCATGCGGGCGACCCACAGGGTGATGATGTCGCGGCCCGTGATCAGGCAGGATCCCGGGTAGTAGTATCTCAGGCTGTCGGGGAGTCCGCCTTGGGAGCCCAGGGGCCGCTGCCCTCCATCCACCTGGGCGCTTCCGGGATCCGGCCAGCCAAGGGTGCTGAAGGGCCAGAGGGCGGAGCTGAACCAGGTGTCGAGCACATCGGGGTCCTGAGTAAGGCCTGCTGCTTCCAGATCATCCGCGCATGCATCTCGCGCCTCTTGGGTGCGGGGGCACACGAGGATGTCGAAGGTCCCCCTCTGCGGCAGCTCGGAGATCCGGTCCGGGCTGAAGAGGTTCCCTTCTGAATCCGCGATCCAAGCCCAGAGGTCGTCTGTTGTGTGGTCCGGCAGGACGGCCAGGATGTTGGGAACGGAATCGCGCTCGAAGTTGCCGTGCCAGATGGGGATTCGGTGCCCCCACCAGAGCTGTCGGCTGATGCACCAGTCACGTTTCTCCGCCAACCAGGCTTGATAGGTCCCGCCATATCGGGTGTGGTCGGGGAAGAACGTGAGGTTCCTGCCGCTCGGAGAGCGGTAGTCTCGATCCGTGGCGTCGATGGCCGCCTGCGCCAGGCCGACGGCCTCAAATCCCCTGTCCGTCCCCTGACCGCAGTGGATGCCTCCGGGGATGTCGCCCATGCGGATGAACCACTGCTTGGAGAGGTAGGGTTCGATCGGAGATTTGGAGCGGTCGGAGTGGCCGATCTCGATCTGCCGGTCCTCGATCTCGTGCATCAGGCCCTGGGCTTCCAGGTCTGCTACGACTTCGGCCCTGGCATCGAACCTGTCCTTTCCTGCATAGGGCCCTGCGTTCGGATTCAGGGTGCCGTCGTCGTTCAGGATGTTGATGATCCCGATCTCGTCACGGTGGCGCTGCCACACCTCGTAGTCGTTGGGGTCATGGGCCGGCGTGATCTTCACGCAGCCAGAGCCGAGCTCAGGCTTGGCCCATTCGTCCAGAATGAGTGGCACCTCCCGGTCGAGTAGAGGCAGCAGGATCTTCCGGCCCTGTTCCGCCATCTCCTTGAATTTGAGGAGCTGGGGCAGGAGCTCTGCAATGTGCTGTTCAATGCGGGCCAGCTCCTCTTCCAGGAGCGGTCTTTCTTTCTTGGGCGCGGTCGGGATCTTCTCTCTGAGGAGCTTGAGCTGGTTTTCGAGCTCGCCTGCGGGGTCGGGGTGGCAGGCCACGGCCGTATCTCCCAGCATGGTCTCGGGCCGGGTTGTGGCCACGACCACATACTCGGGCTCCCCTGGGTGCGGATCGATCACCGGATAGCGCATGTGCCAGAAGTGGCTCTGGACCACTGCATAGATGATCTCGTCGTCAGAGACGGCCGTCTGGAGCTGGCAGTCCCAGTTGACCAGGCGGAAACCGCGGTAGATCAGGCCATCCCGGAACAGCCGGAAGAAGGCCTCCCGTACGGCCCGGACGCACACCGCGTCCATGGTGAAACGAGACCGCTTCCAGTCGCACGAACATCCCATCTGCTGGAGCTGCTGGATGATGCGCTCCTGATACTCGTCCTTCCAGGCCCAGATCTTCTTCACCAGGGCCTCGCGTCCAATGTCGTGGCGGGTTTTGCCCTCGAGCTCGAACAGGCGCTTCTCAACCACTGCCTGCGTGGCGATCCCGGCGTGGTCTGTGCCCGGCATCCAGAGCGCGTTCATGTCTTCCATGCGGTGCCAGCGGGTCAGGAGGTCCTGCATGACGTTGTCCATGGCATGGCCCATGTGCAGGGCGCCGGTGACATTGGGCAGGGGCATCATGATGACATAGGTGTCGGAGCGCTCGTCTGGGATGGCGGCAAAGGCATCCGCCTCGATCCAACGCCTGTAAACGCTGTTTTCGTAGTCCTTGAATTCGTAATGCTTCGGTATCTCTTTAGACATCGTATTTCCTAGTTCGGCCTGTTGTCGGCTTCGAATATGGGGTTGCTCATCTTACCACTCCCCCCGGAATCAAGTCAATTCACCCCCGTGTCGCTAGGTGGGCCAGTCGATCGTGTCTCCATGCCGCAGGATGCGGCACGCGATCCCGAGCTTCTCCACGGCGCGCTTGAAATCCTGGTCATCTGCGGGTGCCATGTTTTTCTTCCAGAAGAAGGGCACGCTGTAGTGGCAGGGGATGACGATTTTGGGAGAGATGATCCTCACGGCCTCCAGGGCTTCGCCGGGGTCCATGGTCCAGGTGCTGTCGCCCAAGCCTCCGATCGGGAGCATCAGGACATCGGGTTCGAGCCCGGCCCAATCTTCCTGCAGCAGGCTGTCTCCCAGGTTGACGCAGCTCTGATCACCGATCTGGATCCGGAATCCCAGCGAACCGAAACCGACCCGTTCCTCCGGACCGGGAGTGTCCCTCTGAGTGCGGCCGAACATTTTGAATTCGATGGGGCCGTGGACGGTCTTCAGCCCCTCGATCTGGGCCTTACCGAACCGCTTGGATTCCCCCACTTCCATTCCAACGACTTCGCCTGCATAGGGGACGTATGTAAGCCCACGACGCCGCGGCGCCAGGATGAGGGATTTTTCGCCCTGCTTTTTTGACATGGTCTTTTTCATGATCAGGGGAGCCTGTGCCGTGGCCGCGACCCTGTCCGCACACCAGTAGTGATCGGGATCGCCGTGGGTGACCAGGACGTGCGTGATGCTGCCCCATTCCGCCTTCGGGATGAGGCTGCGAAGGTTGAACATCCACAGGTTAAGTCCCGGATCGATGGCGATCTTTGTATCATCAGACTCGATCAGGAAGGCATTGTAGAGAAAATGGCGGATGGTCATTATTTCAGCTCCTCGTTGCTGCGGCTACGGTTCGAGGCGCTCATAGCGATCCAGCGTGATCTCGGATTTTACTTTCCCGGTGTGAGCGATGCCTTGGGGCTCGAACAGCATGAGCTTGACATGGCCGTGGGGGACCACACGGTGGTCGACACCTTTCCGTACGATGAGGAATTCGCCGGCCTGGAGGATCATGCTCCTATCCCTCTCGAAAACTTCGAGGGCCCCATCGAGCACAAAAAACATCTCATCTTCATTGTCATGTATGTGCCAGGGCACTTTGTCCCCTTCGCACCTCACCAGCAAGACGTTCTGGCCATTCAACTCCGCCACGATCTTAGGGGAGAACGTGTCGCTGAATTTGGTGAAACATTTCTCGAGATTGATCGCTTTTTCCATATTCCTCCCTCCATAGGGCCGAAAGACCTTACTCGACAGGCAGATCCTTGACTTTATCTTCGATCGCAGTTTGCACCAGTTGGTTCAGGGAAACTCCCTGCATCAATGATTTCTGAACCGCCTTCTTGTGCAACTCGGGGGATATTCTTACGTTGAAACTCCCCTTATAGGATTTTTGCATGGGCTTCCCCACATCCGAACAGAGCCTTTGATAGTCTTCGATGGCTTCCCGGAAGGCCTTCTCTATCTCGACCACGGATCGGCCCTCGAATGTCACCAGGTCGTCGATGCCCTCTATCTTACCGAAAAAACAGCTGTCCTGCGTGCTGAAATGGACAGATCCGAAAAATCCTTTGTATTTTAAAAAATCTTTCATTTGATGAATCCCCGGCTTTTTAATTCATCTTCTATCAGGTCGAGTTGATATCGCTTAAGAGTGGTCCTCGGATGCGGCTTGTGCAAACGAATGATGTGTTGGGCCGCTTCCTGGAAAAAAACGACCCGCGACCCACCGGTCTTCCCTGACTTGATCTCCCTGTATCCGAATCCATTCAGCAGTTTTTTCATTTCGTCGAACCTGAAGTCCTGCGGCTTAGACCGGAATCGAAGCAGCAATTTATCTTGTCGTGTCATAATAGTACCATCATGGCATTTTCTGTGCAACTGAAAAATAGTTGCAACGCAGCTTTGCTGGGGGGCAGAGATGGATTATCTAGATGACGTTTAGGATGAGCAGTATATCTCAGAGAAGCCTAGGGGAATAGGACGGCCGGCGTGAGGTTGCCTCGTATTTCATCTGTTGTATCTGTGAGTGGCGAGGTATGATCCGTCGCCTATCATGTGTCAGAATTCTCAGGAGATTCCGCCTGCTCCAGGGGATTGTTCTTCCTCCATCTGCGGCGCCTGAGGAGCCCGAGCAGCACGTATAGGGGGCCCAGGTAGCCGGCCGCCACCGCTGTGAAGCCGATGTTCGTGCCCTGCAGGAGCCCCACCCATGAGCCGAATGTGTTGTCGCTGATGAGATAGGTCCAGGTCGAGGAGGGCCCGCGGATGCCGGCCGCCTTCAGGTCAAACTCATCTCCCTGGAGCACAAGTTTTTCGAAGGTCTGCACCACGCCTTCCTCGATCTTCTGATCCAGCTCCAGGAAGGCGGCGTTCACGAGCTTGTGGAATTCGTTGATGGGGGGATTCCCCCCGACGCTCACCAGGTGGATGCTCTCCCGGATGTCCGAAACCTGTGCCAGGTGCTCGGCCCAGAGGTGGTCGAGGTGGAATAGAGTGATCTGCTGTTCTGCCTCCCGCAGACGGTCCTTTCCCAGCCTGGATTCGAGTTCGGCGTAGCGTCCTGGCGCGCGCTGCTGCAGGAGTTCGAGAGGGGCCTCTTCAAACAGGATCTCTCGGCGCCGTCTCTGGATCAGCTCCCGCTGCTTTTCCATCAGTGAGGAGTACTTCCACAGGGTCTTGCGGATCTCGAAATTCTGGCCCTCGATGATGCGCTGGCCCCGTTCGATCTCCCTGCTGACGAACGCATCTTCCAAGGGAGGCTCCTGGCGAAGATTTTGGAATTTCTTGGGCAGGAGGTTCTTGATCCCGTACTGTGTGATCAGGTGGTCCTCGAGGCTGACAAAGAAGCGCGAGGTCCCGGGATCGCCCTGCCGGCCCGCTCGCCCCCGAAGCTGCTGGTCGATGCGCAGGCTCTCGTGCCTGTTGGTGCCGATGACATACAGGCCTCCCAGGTCCAACACCTTATCGCGGCTCTGCTCGTCCTCTCCCCCCAGCTTGATGTCGGTGCCTCTGCCAGCCATGTTCGTGGAGATTATCACGGCCCCTAACTCACCTGCTCGGGCCACGATTCCAGCCTCGAGTTCATCATTCTTAGCGTTGAGGACCTTGCAGTCGGTACCGGTTCCCTCCAGCGCAGCAGCCAGCTCTTGGGACTCTTCCACGCTGGCCGTTCCCACCAGTATGGGACGACCGGAGGCGTGTACGCGTTCGATCTCGGCGATCAGAGCCCTGGTCTTGGCTGCCTGGTGTGTGAAAACGGCGTCCTGTTCGTCCCGGCGTATGCAGGGGCGATTGGGAGGGAAAACCACAACCGTGAGGCTGTAGAATTCCTTGAACTCCTCGGCCGAGGGGCGCGCCGTGGCGGTCATGCCGCAGAGCCGGGGATAGAGCTTCAGGAAGTGCTGGAGGGTTATAGAACCCAGAACCGACCCCCCCGATCCCAAAGCAAGCTTCTCTTTGGCCTCGACTGCGGCCTGAAGCCCGTCCGGCCAGTGGCGGTCTTCCACTACGCGGCCGGTGAACTCGTCCACGATCTCAACCTTCCCCTCACGCACGATGTAGTCGATGTCCCTGTGGATCAGAAACCCGGCGTGCAGGGCCTGGTTCAGCTTGGTCAGGGCGTCCAGGTTCTCGGGATCGTGCAGGCTGCCCAGGCCCAGGATCTCCTCGATCCGCTCCAGCCCCTTGTCTGTGAGGAAAATATTGCGCTTTCCGTCGTCGGTCTCGAAGTCGTTTCCTTCCCTCAAGCCCTTAACGAGCTCCGCCATGTGAGACGCATCGACTTTGGGCTCACCTGAGGTGCCTGCGATGACCAGGGGCACCCGGGCCTCGTCGATCAGGATGGAGTCGGCCTCGTCCACGATGGCGAAGTGAAAATCCCGGTGAACGAGGTCGTCCTGGCTGATGCAGAGCTGGTCCCTCAGGAGATCGAAACCGGCCTCCTTGGCTGTTGTGTAGGTGACGTCCGCGGCATACGCTGCTTTTCGCTCGGCGGCCGGCATCCCCTGCTGGATGCTGCCCACGCTCAGCCCGAGGAAGGTGTAGATGGGTCCCATCCAGGCCGCATCCCTCCGGGCCAGGTAGTCGTTGAAGGTGTGGATGTGGGCCCCTGCGCCGGCCAGGGCGTTTAGATAGGCCGGGAAGACGGCTGCGAGAGTTTTGCCCTCGCCCGTGTTCATTTCCACCAGCCTGCCTTGGTGCATGGCCATCCCCGCCATGACCTGGACGTCGAAAGGCCGGAGCCCTATGGTGCGAACAGCCGCTTCCCTGACCAGGGCAAAGGCCTCGGGCAGCAGATCGTTCAATGGCTGCCCCTGAACGGCCTGCTTCTTGAGTCGAGCAGATTTGTCCTTGAGCTCCTCATCGGAGGATTCCTCCATCTTACGCGTGCTGACCCTGCCAAGCAGGACCCTGTACTCTGCGAGGTCCCATTCTATCGGATGGCCCCGCAGTTTGTTCCACTGGTGCTTGATTCTAATTCTATCGAGATGGATCATGATGATCGTCTCCTTTTCATACTGCTGTGATACTCGGTCATAAAGTTACGAGAACAGCAGTAGAAGCGGAGGGCCGCGGGGGCAGGACACATTATGGACGTTCCGGTTTGGTACCGGGACATCTTCCTGAGGCTGGGCAAAAAGACTGATGAGTGCGCAGTAGAAGAGCAGGGGGAGGATGTACAGGAGCAGAGGAAAAAAGCTTCCGATCAACAGGAGTATGGGGATGAGCATTTGGGGGCAACCGAGATCTTTCGCGCTCATCTTTCCCTGTCCACCTCTTTTCCCTCAATATAGCGGCCAAGGCTAGACCTGTCAAACGAATGCATGGGGGGCTGCGCCCGAGGCGAGGCGGCGCAGGCACCACTCCCTAGTTTGGGGGATTGCCCTCGGATATGGTTTCTAATACTCCAGAATAACCCTCACGGCTCCTGTTATTACCGTTTGAACTCGTTTCCCAGCCGTGATATACCTATTCGGTCATGTGTGCTTTTTCCCCTGCATTGATTCCATCGAGAGGAGAACGGAAATGAATTTCTGGGCCGGGATTTCTTCGCTTGCCTGTATCTTGTGTCTCCTGGTTCTGCCTGCCTGCCAGACAGAGCCTGTGGACATCCACGCCGCTGCCTACACCATCGACACGCACGTCGACATCGGAACCAACTATGCCACCGCGGAGGTCGATCCCGGTATCGATCACCCCCGCCTGAAATGCGACCTCACCAAGATGGAGAACGGCGGCATGGACGGCGTCTTCCTGGCGGTCTATGTGGGAAACCGGGGCGACCTGACCCCCGAGGTCTTTGAACGGGCCCATGATACGGCCATGATCAAGTTCGAGGCGATCCACCGGCTGACCGAGGAAATGCACCCGGACCGCTGCGAACTGGCAGTGACCGCGGACGATTTCGTGCGGATCGCCGATTCCGGCAAGAGGGCCATCATGATCGGGATCGAGAACGGCATCACAGTGGGCGAAGACGTGAGCCTGGTCAAAAAATACTTTGACCTGGGCACACGCTACATCACGCTCTGCCACAGCAGCCACAACCAGATCTGTGACTCGTCAGGGCCGGATGAGCCCCTCCATAACGGCATCTCGGATTTCGGCAAGCAGGTCGTGGCCGAGATGAACCGCCTGGGAATCATCTGTGACATTTCGCACATCGCCGAGAAGTCCTTCTGGGACCTGATCGAGATCTCCAAGGCGCCCATCATGGCATCCCACTCCGGCTGTGCCGCCCTCAACCCGCACAACCGCAACCTCACGGACGAGCAGCTCAAGGCCCTGGCCGAAAACGGAGGCGTGATCCAGATCGTTGCTCTCGGCGGGTTTCTGAAGGCCGAGACACCCGAGCACCGCGATGCCATGGCCAAGCTGCGGGAGGAGCTGGAACTGCCCGACCGGCGGACCATGTACCGGATGTCGCAGGAGGAGCGCGAGGCGCTGCGGCCCAAGCTGGAGGAGTATGACAGGCGGCGGATCGAGATCGAGAAAGTCCATCCGGCCACCGGTCTCAAGGATATGGTGGATCACATCGACTATGCCGTTAAACTCATCGGCATCGACCATGTGGGCATCGGAACCGATTTCGACGGCGGCGGCGGCATCCCCGGCTTCAACAACCATGCCGAGGCCCGCAACGTGACCGACGAGCTGATCAAGCGCGGCTACACGGCCGAAGAGATCAACAAGATCTGGGGCGGCAACCTGCTGCGTGTATGGCGCGAAGTCGAAAAGGTCGCCGTCGACCTGCAGTGATTCCACTGGGGACAATGCCCATGAGAAATGCCCTACAATCTATCTATACATCAGGAGGAACAATGAGGCTCTGCAAAGGAATTCGCCGGCCACTGCTGTACGCGGTGACGCTGGCAGTGGTGATCGCTTTCCTCGTGGCCCCGGCCCCAGCCCAGAAGGCCAAAGGAAAGGTCATCGAATCTACGGATCCGGCCCTCCGGCTCGAAGGTTATACGAAACATCTGGAGATGACCGAGAGCTCGGAATTCAACAAGCTCAAGTGGTATCACATCGGCCCCACCAACGTCTCCGGGCGCGCCACGGACGTGGAAGTTGTCATGCCCAAGGGAAAAAACTTCACGATCTATGTGGCCACGGCCTCGGGCGGCGTGTGGAAGACAGTCAACGAAGGCACGACCTGGGAACCTATCTTCGACAAGGCTCCCTCGACGGCCATCGGTGACCTGGCCATCGCTCCCTCCAACCCGGACATCATCTGGGTGGGGACGGGTGAGGCCAACATCTTCCGCAGCTCCCAGTCCGGATGCGGGATCTACAAGTCGACCGACGCGGGCAAGACCTGGGCCCACATGGGCCTGGCAGACACCAACACCATCCCGCGCATCGTGGTCCATCCCACCGACCCGGACATCGTGTATGTGGCGGCCTCGGGCCACGAGTGGACGTTCAATCCCGAGCGCGGCGTTTACAAGACCACCGACGGCGGTTTGACCTGGGACAATATCTTCACCATCGACGAACAGACAGGGGCCATCGACCTGGCCATGGATCCCGAAGATACCGAGACCCTCTACGCTTCGGTCTGGCAGCGCATCCGCCCCAAGTGGAACGATCCCCGCATCCTCAAGGGATTCGACAAGAGCGGCATGTATAAGTCGACCGACGGCGGCGCCACCTGGAAGGCCATCAACAACGGCCTGCCCGAAGGCAAATTCCGCGGCCGCATCGGCTTCGACGTGTGCCTCAAAAGCCCCAATGTGCTCTACATGCTGCTGGACAACTACGAGATCGCCCGGGAACCGACCGCAGAGGAACTGGCCGATTCCTACGGCGTCCCCTCCAGCGGCTACATCAAGGGTGCCACCGTGTACCGCTCCAACGACAAGGGCGAGAACTGGACAAAGGTCTGCCCACTCGATGACAGGATGAAGCAGTACATGGAGCGCCACTCCAGCACCTTCGGTTGGGTGTTCGGCCAGATCCGTGTGGATCCCAGCGATCCGGATACGGCCTACATCATGGGTGTCCCCCTGAGCGTCTCCAGCGACGGCGGCAAGACTTTCAGCCGCCTGAGCGGCATGCACGTGGACCACCATGGCATGTGGATCGACCCGGACAACTCGAACTATGTGATCAACGTCAATGACGGCGGCATCTACATCACCTATGATAAGGGAAAAAACTGGCGCTCCTTCACCCACAACCTGCCCGTGTGCCAGTTCTTCAACATCTCCTATGACATGGACACACCCTTCCACGTTTATGGCTCCATGCAGGACCACGGCAGCTTCCGGGGAGTCGTTATGCGTAACCAGAACCGCTGGACGGGCCAGTCCATGGAGGGCTTCGCGGCAGTCGAGTTCGAAGGCGCTCCCGGCGGCGAAGGCTCGAGCCACGCCATCGATCCCACCGACCCCAACATCGTATACTCCTCGGGCTTCTACGGCACCCTCTCCCGTACCGACCTCTCCCTGCCCGGGCGGGACGGCCGCAAGTCCATCCTCCCGCACATGCTGCCCGGCGAGCCCCGGCTGCGCGGGCAGTGGGTGGCCCCCACCATCATCTCCCCCCACAACCCCAATATCATCTACCACGGCATGCAGTACCTCTTCCGCTCAGAGAACCGGGGCGACACCTTCGAGCGCATCAGCCCGGACATGTCCTACAACATCAAGGAAGAACTGGGTGACATCCCCTATCAGACGATCTTTGCCATCTCCGAGTCGCCGCTCAAGCCCGGCCTGATCTATGTCGGCACCGACGACGGCAAGGTACATGTCACGAAAGACACCGGAAAAACCTGGAAGGAGATCATGAAGGGCCTGCCTTATCGCAAGTGGGTCTCCCGCATGGTGGCCTCGCAGTACGATCTCGGCACGGTCTATATGACCCAGAACGGAAAGCGCGAAGACGACTTCAATGTCTACGTCTGGAAGTCCACGGACTTCGGTGAGACCTGGCAGGACCTCTCGGGCAACATCCCCCTGGGTCCGGTCAACGTGATCCGCGAGGACCCGGTCAACCGCAGCATCCTCTATGTGGGCACGGACAACGGCGTCTATGTCACGAAGGACGGAGGCAAGGCCTGGACCGTTCTGGGCGGGAACCTTCCCTCCTGCTACGTGCACGACCTCGTCATCCACCCGCGAGACAACGTCGTCGTGATCGGAACCCACGGCCGCGGAATGTGGGCCCTGGATGCCGAAGGCGTCAACAAGAAGAGCCAGGGAGGCGGGCGTCCTCGGTTTTAGGTCGTCGATATCTGAGAAAATCTGCAGGATGCTCTAGGCCTTTCTAGCGAACCTGCTGATACGAGGCTTTCAGGGGCTCCGTTTGAAGCGGAGCCCGATTTTTTATGATTTGTGCACTTCCGGAGAAGCCATGAAAGATTTGCGCCTGAATGTTGTGTTGGTCGAGCCGGAAATTCCCCAGAACACGGGTAGCATCGCGCGGACCTGTGCCGCCATCGGCGCGCCCCTCCACCTGGTCAAGCCCTTGGGATTCTCCCTGGAGGACCGGTATCTCAAACGCGCCGGTTTGGATTACTGGCACCTCGTTGAGGTCATCCTGCACGAGAGCCTGGCTGAATTCATGGAAACCACACGAGGAGCAAACCTGAGATTCATCACCAAGAAGGCCGCACAGGCCTACGACCGGATCGACTTTTCCGGAGAGATCTACCTGGTCTTCGGCAAAGAGACCGCCGGCCTGCCGGAAGACCTCCTGAAATGCCACTCAGATCTCTGCTATCGGATCCCCATGAGGAGCGAGGCCCGCTCCCTCAACCTCGCCAGCGCCGTCACCCTCGTGGCCTACGAGGCCTGCCGCCAAAACGGCTTCGACCGACTCCAACTGGACGGGAGCGAGGAATTCAGCTGATTAACCGGCTCTCATGCTCCGTGCTCCAGCCCCATGTGCTTCAAGATACTCTTGGAACAAAGTCCCATAGACAAGCGCAACTGTCGGCATTATCATCAAGTTATACAAAACGCCTTTTAAGAGATCAATGGGAGGAAGCCATGAGAAAACTGTTATCCATGACGCTGGTGACCGGCCTGATTTTTTGACATTCGGTTGCTCGATCCTAAGGTCAATCACGACTGGGATCATGAACAGGGTTTCACCAAATACAAGACCTTCGATTTCATTGCCCCTCCGGTGACGTCCGGGCAAGTGACCTGGCCATGAAGCGCGTCTACAGTTCCATCGCCCTGGAATTGCAGAACAAGGGGCTTAGCCGTGTCGAAAACAATGCGGATCAACGAAGGCCAGTTCTAGATGGAGGCCAAAGATGTCATGGTCCCCTGGAAGGGTGCGAGGCGACCTCGTATGTCTCTATTAAGGGATAAAATCACATGAGACCATATGTGAAGTTAAACAAAAGCATGAAGTGGAGATGAAATCATGAAAAAGACTCTGGTATTCACTGTAGTGCTCAGCGTCCTGCTGGCGAGCACTGCCTACGGGCAGTTCTACCTCGGGGCGGATGGCGGCGTGTCCAGCCAAAAACTCTTTCTGGAGGACGTGAAATTCGACAGCGACACGAGTTTTGTGTACGGGCTGCGTCTGGGCTTCAATTTCCTCTTCCTGGCAGTCGAGGGTCAGTACTTCCAGGTCTCACACAACATGATGATAACCGATTTCCCGGAGATCGGCTGGGGTGACCGCAGTGTCAACTACAACTATCTAGGACTGAACGGGAAGTTCTACCTGCCCATCCCCATTGTCCGTCCCTATTTCCTACTCGGTTACGGATACTACACTACCAAGGTCAAGGACATCGGCAAGGACTCTGTAACCGATGTGAATTTCGGTATCGGTGTCGAGTTCAAACTGGGCCAGACCTTCGGTATCCTGGGGGAGGGGAAATACCACAGCGGCCTATTCGGAATCGATAAGAGCGAGCTGGCCGTCAAGAACTACACCTTGACCGGGGGCCTCAATTTCTATTTTAATCCCTGATAAAATCATGTCCATATGGATTTGCTGCCTTGCCTTTATTGAGTGAGATGGTCCCCTGAACCGCAAAACTGAACTCGAATCGACCGTTGCGGTAATTTTAATGTTGACAGCAGTGTACTCCGCCCAGGTCACTAAACTCGGCCTGGGCTGAAGAACAACGAGCGGCATCTTTGTCTGAACGCCCTCAACTATTCACTCCAGGCGAAATTGAAGACGATTGCTGGAGCTTGCGATTACCAGAAGATGATGTAGAGGGTGATGGTCAGGGCGATGACCGTGCCCCCCAGCCACTTGATGACCGGCGAGGGCCGCATGTCAAAGGATTCCCGGACGGGGAGTACCATGGGTTTCTTGAGTGGGCGCCAGAATGTGATCGCCGCCATGAGCACGAGGATGATGCCGAAGGTGATGGCCATGCGGTTGAGGAAGGCGATGTCGCCGAACTGCCAGTGCAGGAAGCCGTAGATCAGAGGGTTGGCGACTAGCGCCGTGACTCCTGCTGCGCCGGGAGCCCGCTTGAAGATCAGCCCGAAGAGGAATGCGGCCAGGATGCCCGGCGATATGTAGCCCTGGAACTCCTGGATGTAGTTGAAAATCCCCTGGAAGCGGGGGTGTCCCAGCTGGGGTGCGATGAAACATCCGATGAACACGAAGATGAGCGTCATGGTCCGGCCGATGAACACGATGGACTTCTGGGGCGCGTCCTGGCGCAGGTAGCGTTTGTAGAGGTCTAGAGTGAAGATGGCGGAGGCCGAGTTGAGCATGGAGGCCAGGGAGCTTATGACCGCGCCGGCTATAGCTGCCAGCATGAAGCCGCGCAGGCCGCCCGGCACCAGGTTGCGGATGAGCAGGGGATAGGCCGCGTCCGCAGTGCCGGATACGATCTGATCATGGTAGAGCTGATAGGCCATGATGCCCGGCATCACGATGATGAAGGGGATGAGGAGCTTGAGGAAGGCGGCGAAGATGATGCCCATCTGGCCGTGCCTGAGTGACTTGGCGGCCAGCGAGCGCTGGGAGATGAACTGGTTCAGGCCCCAGTAGTAGAGGTTGGGGATCCAGAGTCCGATGAGGAGTGCGGTCCAGGGCAGGACGGAGTGGTCCTTGGGCAGGATCATGTGCAGCTTGTCCGGGTTGGCCTTGATGAACTCGGGCACCCCGCCCACGGCGATGAAGCCCAGCACCATGACCACGATACCACCCAGTATCAGGGCCGAACCCTGGAATAGGTCGGCCCAGGCCACGGCTTTGAGGCCGCCCCATATGGTGTAGAGCGCGGCGATGGCGCCTATGGCCCAGATCGACATGGTGAGGTCCACGTCGAAGATGGTCCTGAGGGCCAGCGCCCCGGAATAGAGCACCGAGGCGATGGTGACCCCCACGTAGATGATCATGGTGTAGAGGGCCATGATGCCTCGGGCCGCGGAATTGTAGCGGTGTTCCAGGAACTCGGGGATGGTGTAGATGCCGACGCTCAGGAACTTGGGAAGGAAGAAGAAGGCCACGAACACCAGGGTGATCGCGGCCAGCCATTCGTAGCTGGCGATAGCCAGGCCCACGGAGCCGGCTCCCTGGCCGGACATGCCCACGAAGTGCTCGCTCGAGATGTTGGCCGCGATGAGCGAGAGCCCGATGAAGGGCCAGAGCAGCCCCCGGCTGGCCAGGAAATAGTCCTCTCCGGTCCTCTCCTTGCGGCTCTTGTACATGCTGACGAAAAGCACCACGCCGAAGAAGGCGACAAAGATGGTGATATCGAGGGGGCTGAATTTCATCGTGCGTTGTCCTTTGGCGGAGTCCCGATTGATCTGAGCTCAAGCGGAGCCCCCCGCTTGAAAATCGGAGATAATGTATCTCAATTAGCGCACGGACGCAAGCCTACTAAAAAGGGGACAGGTCCAATTAATCCAGCAAGTACACCTGTCAACTGAATGCACCTGTCCCCTTGAGTTTGACGAACTTCCCGCACGCGGATAAACTGATCTATGGTGTCACTGCAGCGCCACTCAAGGAACTACCATGAGCGATGGACTCGATAAGGAAATAGCGGCGAGGCTGCTCGAGGCGGCAGCACAGGCGGAAGTGCCGATCGGTGGCGGGGAGATCCGCCGGAGTTCGTCCCGCTTCTGCCTCGGTGTGGAGCACGGGGACTACAACGGCACCGAGCTTTTCGGCGTGGGCACGAACCGCTTCATCTGGATGGCCTATGCGCCGTCCTCCACGCCTCGGATGCGGCTTCTCAGCCTGAATTATCCTGAGGCCGGTGTCGTCGAATTCGACCTGAACGAAACGCCTCCGCCGCGTTCTCCGGAGTTTGTCGACTCCTGGGCCCGCTTTCCCCTGGGAGTGGCCCACATCCTGCGCAGGGAAGGCTATGAGCTGGGACGGGGCCTCAATGCGGTCCTTTACGGCAACATCCCCGGAGGCGGGATGTCGCGCTCGGCCTCGCTGACCCTCAACCTTATGCTCTCGCTCCTGGAGGTCAACGGCATCGAGGTCGAGGACAAGTTCCGGATCGTGGACATGGCCCAGTCCGTCGAGACTGACTACATCGGATCGCCCTGCGGCCAGCTGGACCAGATCATGATCTTGTTTGCCAAGGAGGGATTGGGTACGCACTACAAACCGCAGTCCCGATCGGTGGAACATGTTCCCCTGGGGAAAGGGCCGGATTTTCGGCTCGTCAGCCTGGACACAGGGACCAAGCGGCCTGGCCTGGAAAAGTCCACCTACAAGATCCGCCGTGCCGAGTGTGAAGACCTGGTGGAACTCCTGCAGCACGGATATGGCGTGAATGTCCTGGCGGACGTCCGCGATGTGGAGACCTACGAGAGGATCGTGCGCGAATTCGGGGAGAGATACCCGGACCTCTGTTCCCGGCTCAAATACATCTATTCCGCGCAGCAGCGTTTCTATGGGATGCTGGAGGCCTGGAGATCAGGCGACATCGCAGCGGTGGGAAGCATATTCCGGGAGGACGGATTCGGGCTCAGGGATGACTATAAGATATCCGGGCCGGAGCTTGAGGCCATGTGCGACATCGCGCGCACGGTCCGGGGCGTATACGGCGAACGCATGCTGGGCGGGGGCGACAAGGGAGCGGCCGGAGCCATCGTGGCGGCCGGATCAATGGGGATGCTCGCCCGGGAAGTGGACTTGGTTTATCCGCGTCAATTCCCTGCCCTGAGAGGGAAATATGCCGTACATCCCTTGAAGGTGGTCCAGGGGATCCGCGTGCTGGACGGGCTGATTTAGTCTTGGTTGAGCGATGGCTTGAAGTCGAGCCCAAAATCGATTATTGTGTAACGTACCTCTGGTCTTTTAAAGACCGAGGATATTTCATAACGCCCTGATATTCATAACAGAAAGGAGTATCCTGTGGGACTCAAAAATTTCATCATCAACCTGGCCCCGACAGCCCTGGTCCAAATCTTCGCCAATCCCTACGTCGCTGGAGACAGCATCGAAAAGGCCATCGGCACTGCCAAGGCCTTCTGGGACGAGCGCAAGGTCTGTGCCACCATCGACCTGCTGGGAGAAGAGATCGAGAACGACGAGGAGGTCGACTACACCGTGGGCGTGTACACGCGCCTGATCGACGCCCTGGGCGAACAGGAGTTCGCCACCATCTCGCTAAAGCCAACCCAGCTCGGCAGCCACCGCTCGACCGACCACTGCCAGAAAGTGATCGAGGGGATCGTCGCCCATGCCGAGAAGTACGGCACCAAGGTCACTCTCGACATGGAGGATCACACCCTGACCGACATGACCCTGGAGATCTTCCGGACCATCAAAAAGGACCATCCCACCTTCGGCACGGTGCTGCAGTCTCGCCTGTTCCGGACGGACGAGGACATCAAGTCCCTGGCCGGGCTCAATGCCCGCATCCGCCACTGCATCGGCATCTACAACGAGCCCAAGGACATCGCCATGCAGCACAAGCCAGAGATGAAGAAGAAGCTGCTGGAACAGGTCGAGGTGCTGTTCAAAGAGGGACACTATCCTGAGATCGCTACCCACGACAAGGGCGTGCTGGATGAGGCCATCAACATCGCGGAGCGGCTGAACATGAAGAAGGACCAGTACGAGGTGCAGATGCTCATGGGCGTCCCGATGGGGGATTACCAGGACCAGCTGGTCAAAAACGGCGTCTGTGTGCGCCTGTACGTGCCCTTCGCGGAAAAATGGGTGTATGCAACCGCTTATGCCAAGCGCCGCCTGGCCGCCAATCCTGCGATGGCGATCTATATCACCAAGAATCTGCTGCAGAAGATCACCGGCAAGCGTTAGGAAAAATAAAGGGGACAGGTGCATCCAGCGCCCTGAATGCACCTGTCCCCTTCGTGTTTCCTTCTTACCGCGTTATTCTTCTTTCAGCTTGTGGCCGCAGTGCGGGCAGGCTTTCCATTCCTTTTCTGTCGTCTTCCCGCATCCGGGGCACACACTGTGCACATTGGCCCCGCAGTAGGGGCAAAAGGCGAACCCGGGTGCCACTGACTTCTGACACTGTGGGCAGGGCTGTGCTGTGACTGCTACCGGGGGCGGCGCCTTTCCTGGGTCGGAGCGAACGATCAGATAGATCAGGAGCCCGATCAGGTTCCCTATGAACACCAGCAGCGCCCACAACACCCCGTTCATGCCTCGGCTTTCCGCGTCCCTGTAGACCCAGATGACCACAGCGATCCAGACCAGGAACAGGATGAACGAGATGAAGGACAGCCCCACGGAGCGGGGGAACCAGGGATTCGTGGTGATCGCATTTATCCCTGGCATCTTGACCATGTGGGCCGCTCCCGTAAACATGCCCAGTGGGGCGAGGATCAGCGGTGTCATGCGCAGACTTAAAAAGACGATCACCAGGACCAATATGATGAGACCAACGGTCTTTCCTGTGGATGTGGCCATGTTATTCCTCCTCGACTTTGTCCGCAAGGCTCGTGGACATGCCGCTCAATTTATTCGTGATTAAGTGATATTTGTGTTCAGGATGCATGCGCATCTCCGTTGTGCCATTCCGGTTGTGATCCCTTGCGCCGCAGCGACCGGATCAGTATGGGCGCAAATACCAGCATGGCCGCGTTTTGGAGGAGCAGCGCGACAAAGGTGGAAGCCAGGAAGGAGCCGGTCTTGTTCAGGACATCCTGCAGGCCCGAAGCCATGATCAGGGATGTGAGCACAACCAGGACCGGGATGGCCGCCCAGATATACCGGGGTATTGAAAACGATCCCCAGCGGGGAGGGAGCGGTTCCGCGGATCCGCCGCGCACGAAAGGCGCATTTTTGATGAGGGTTCGGATCTCGTATTCGGTCCGGTCCGAAGGAGCCGGCAGAGCCAGGCCTTCCACTCCCCTGCGGACGGATTCCAGGCCTTCCCGGAAACTTGAACATCTCTCACACGTGGCAAGATGTTCATCCAATTCTTCATGCTCTTTCGGCGAGAGGTCTTGCCCGGCGTCCTCGATGAACACATGCCGAATGTCTTTACATCGCATTGTTGACTCCCTCTATCACTGTCCGCGGTTGATAGGCCACAAGTTCCTTCTGGAGGCGGCGCACGGCACGGTACATCAAGGATTTGACCGTGCCAATCGGTATCCCCAGGATGTCGCAGATCTCGGCCTGCTTAAAGCCTGAGACTTCCTTGAGCACAAAGACCTGCCGCTGCCGCTCCGGCAGCCGAGCGATCGCCAGATCCAGGTCGCGGCCCAGGTCCGCCCTATAGCCTGCGTCCTTCTGGCTGGGTGCACCCTGTTCGACATCCCCGTCCGTCTGGATCTCTGTCTCCTTGTGTCGGTGGAGGAGGAAGACGCTGCGCACCTTTTTCTTGCGCAGGTTGTCCCGGTGCAGGTTGGTGACGATGGTGAAGATCCAGGTCTTGAGGCTCTGCATGTTGACCTTCTCCGGGAGATGGCGCACGATCCGCAGCCAGGATTCCTGGAACAGGTCTTCGGCCTCTCCCCGGTCCCGCGTCAGATAATAAGCAAAACTGAAAACCGCCGACCTGTACTTGTCGTACAGCTCTTCAAACGAGGGCGGGGCCACCCATACGGTATCGTGGGCAGTCCGGCCGTTGGTTTTCGTCACGCAGATCTCCGTCGCTCTCCTGAAGTCACTAGCATAAACGTTTTTGCTCCTGAAAAGTTCTAGTAGGATTATACATGAAATATCCTCTCAGGGTGGGAGAGGAGGGGGTGGTAGGCGCTTATGCGAAGAATCTATCTTGCACTAGGGAGGGTGGGAACAGGAGGAGGTGGTAGGCTGGACTAGCGGCGGGGGCCGCCTTTCTTGGAGGGGGGCTCCCAGGTCTCGTCGATCTCCAGGATCTCCACCTCGCTTAAGTCAGACGTGCCCAGCCCAAGCTCTTCCGCATTGTCCAGTGTGGGCCGGATGGTCTCAGGATCGAAGCTGGGATCATGCGGTTGGAGGATCCGGTTGGCGCAGTAGGCATCCAGGGCGACCACATCGCCGCTCAAGATCATGCGGTTGATGCCGGTCTTGATCTTCGCATCGGGATATCCGAGTATGGGGCCGTCGCCGATCATGATGTGCCGGGCATCCACGATGGTGAGTTCCGGCTTGATGAGAGCGGCCACATAGGGGAGCTCCTCCACAAAAGCATCGGACAGGTTGGGGTTGCGGTGAAGCCATCCCCTGGTGCCAGCATTCCACCTGCCCTCCATGGCGCCAAAGTTATTCTTGATGGCGCAGGTCATGAAGGCGCTGGAGTGGCGCTTCAGGTTGCACAGGCTGACCACGACCGGGGCCTCATACACGGCGCGGTAGATCTCGAAGTCGGGGACGGAAGCATCCCATTCCGGGAGACGCGCGTGGTGGTGCGGATCCGGCATCTGCTCAAAATTCAGGAGCTCGGCGCCCGCGCCGTTCACGGCGTTGGCCATGTCCAGGGCCTCGTAGATCAACTCCTGGTCCTCGCCCCCTTGGTCGCCCACCTGGACCTGAGTCGTGTGCTCACGCAGCAGATAGATCAGCTCTGTGATGCAGGCCGGATCGGACATGGTGGGAAACTGAGGGGCGTCCGGATCGGATTCCCGCAGCACGAGATTGGGCTTGATCAAGACCCTGTCGCTGTTGTTGACGAGGCGGCCCAGGCCTCCCAGGGCCTGCAGGCCCTTCCTCAGCAGGGTTGGGAGATCCGTGCCCTGGATACACACGAGCCGGGGCCGGCCCAGGTTATCGACAAAGGGATTGGCGCGCGATGTCCTGGGGCCGTGTTGGGCTGCTGACCGGGACATTCGCCTCAGCAGGGATGGGGGCACCCGAAAGGAAAGTCCCCCGGTGCTGAAGGCGAGTGACTTCAGAAAGGAACGCCGCGTTGCCATGTTCTGAATCTATTGTATCAGAATCAAAACATACGGGATAGGCGAGCCTAATTCTCTTGGAGAGCCTTGATCGCGGTCTCGGCGGAGCGGCGGATGATGTTCCGCGGCGACGACATCTTCGATGCCTCCTGCAGGAACGGGATATGGCGGCGATCCCCGCAGAGCCCCAGGGAGCTCAGAGCCTCAGCTTGGGCGGCGTAGCTGTCATCCTTTCCGAATCGTTCCCTGAAAAAACCGGCCAATGCCGGATCCCGGAAGGTTCCCAGGATGCGTAAGGCGGAGGTCCTGACGCGCGAGCTTTCATCCAGGCTGCGGCTTCGGAAGAAAGGCACGAGGCTGCGGTCCTTGGTGCCCAGAAGAGCCTCCACCGCGCTGACTCGGACGCCCCAGAAATCATCGTCTTCGGCGGCGGCCTGGAGTGCGGCCCTTACTTCAGGAACATCGGATGCCCCCTCCAGTTCAGAGGCCGCCCACATGCGACCGATTGCATCGTCGTGCTGCAGCTGAAACAGCAGCTCCTCCCGGCTCTTTGTGAAGGACCACTCCTTGAGCAGGTGGTTGCCCTCATCGAAGCGGACCAGCAGGGGTTTTTGTGTGCAGTCCAGGATGAGCTCCTCCTCCTCGTCTTCGATCCAGAGGCGGGAGGAGCTGTGTCCTTCAGAGGTCGTGATCCCGATTATCACCGGAGTCCTGTGGATGGGTATCCCCCTGGAGGTGTCCTGGGTCTGCTTAACGGTCATGACCACTCGGCCCTTCCCGGCATCCCATGTGTATCGAATATCGAACACTGGGTGCCCGGCCTTGAAGACCCACTGCTCGAAGAACCAGTCCAGGTTCTGGCCGGTGGCTTCCTTGACGGCGGTCATGAGCTGGAAGGTGTCTACGGCCTCATAGGCGTGCTTGTGGAGGAAGTGCGAGAGGGAGCGGAAGAAGGCCTTTTCCCCCATGACGAAGCGCAGCATGTTCAGGATGGTCGCGCCCTTGGGATAGGAGTGGGAATCCATGATCTCCCAGGGGCGGTTGTAGCGGTTGAAAACCAGTGGGCGCATGTAGCGCGTGCGGGCCTCCCTGAGGTAGCTGTCCTTCTTGCGCTTGAGGTTCAGCGCGCCCTCATCCTCCCCCTTGTCGTGCCGGGCCCACAGGTATTCAGCGAAGGTGGCGAAGCTCTCGCTGAGCCACACGTGGCTCCAGGTGCGCTCGGTCACCATGTCGCCCCACCACATGTGGGCCAGTTCGTGTGCAACGAGGCCCTCGCTCGAAAAATCCTGGTCGGCCCGCTCGTCGTGGATGGTGCCGTGTCCCAGAACGGTGGCCGAAGTGTTTTCGATCCCGCCGCCGGATCCGGCCACGCAGATCTGGTCGTACTTGGCCCAGGGATAGGGAAAGTCGAAGACCGTGCTGAAGAAGTCGATCATGCGTGGCGTCTTCTGAAAGCTGCGCATCGCATGGGGCACGTCCTTCTTGTAGACCCAGTAATTGACAGGCAGGTCTCCCAGGCTGTCCTCGATCACCTCGTAGGGCCCCACCGTCATCGTTATGCAGTACACGGGGTGCGGCTTCTCCTGAGACCAGTGCCAGGTCTGGTATCCCTCCCTCTCGCTCTCGGTCACGCCCTTCAGGCGCCCGTTGGAGAGGACCTTGTCGCCGGTTCGCACCGTGGCGAGGATCTCGTTGGTGACCCTGTCGTTGGGAAAGTCATAACAGGGGAACCAGTGGTGGTTGCTCTCGGGCCAACCATAGGTGTTGATCTGTTCCGGATGGGTCTCGGCCGCATCCAGGAACTTGACTCCGGTGCGGGCGTGCTGCCCCTCGAAATCGACCGAGAATGTGACCTCTTCATGGTAGGGGATCGGTTCATCCCAGCGGACGATGAGATGCTCGTCGGTCTGTTCGAAGGCGAGGGGCTTCCCATTGGCATCCCGGGCCGCGGTCACGGTGTGGGTCTCGGAATCGAGCACACATTCCCTGAAATTGTCTTGGAGCGGTTTCAGGGTGATGGTGTTGGTCCCCTGGTATGTCTTCTGCTCCCGGTCGAACCGGAACTCCAGCCGGTAGTGCAGCGCGTCGTAGTCGCGGCTCCGTTCGAACTGTTCAGGGCGGGAATAGATGTCGACCTGCTGGGCAAAAATGGTCAGGAAAACAAAAAGAGCGGCCAGAACAAGGATCGGGATTCTCTTCATCTCAATCTCCCTGGGAGAGGCTAATATTCGGATCGATATCTAGGACTTGAGGGCCCTCTGGGCCGAGCGCAGCGTGTTCAGGAGCAAACCGGCGATGGTCATGGGACCCACGCCGCCCGGAGAGGGCGAAATCGCGCCGGCCACTTCCTTGACCTCGTCGAAGTCCACGTCCCCCACCCAGCGGTAGCCCCTTTCGGTGGTAGGGTCGTCGATCCGGTTGCTGCCCACGTCGATGACAAAGGCACCAGGCTTGACCCAGTCGGCCTTGACCATCTGTGCACGCCCCACGGCCGCCACCAGGATGTCGGCCCTGCGGCACACGCCCGGCAGGTCCTTGGTGCGGCTGTGGCACACGGTGACCGTGGCATTGCGGTGGATCAACAGCATGGCCGCGGGCATGCCCACGATGTTGCTGCGGCCCAGGACCACGGCCTCGGCTCCGTCGAACTCGGCGCCCGCCTCTTCCAGAAGGGTGATGACTCCGGCAGGAGTGCAGGGGATAAACAAGGGCTTGCGGCCCTTCATGGCCAGGCGGCCGATGTTGACGGGATGGAATCCGTCCACGTCCTTGCTCAAGGGGATAGTGTTCAGAACGGCTTCTTCGTCCAGATGGTCGGGCAGGGGGAGCTGCACCAGGATGCCGTGCACCGCGGGATCGTCCCCTAGCTTTCGGACCAGGCCTTCGACCTCTTCCTGTGTGGAGTCGGCCGGGAGTTCATGCCCAAAGGACTGTATGCCCACTTTTTTGCTGCGGTTCCGCTTCATGCGGACGTACTGCGCGGACGCGGGGTCGTCGCCCACGATGACCGTGGCCAGGCCAGGCCGTATACCGTGTGTCGTTTCCATTTCCGCTACCGCGGCTTTGATCTCTTCTCTGATGCGGGATGCTACTGCTTCGCCGTCTATGATATTTGCACTCACCGTCACGCCTCCTTATTGAGGTAACCTGTAGCATACTTAAACCTCTTCCTCTCGTCAATAAAAAGCCATATTTTGGGCTGTCCCGGACTCAATCCAAAGATATATTTCTTTGTATTTCGGGGACGGACCATGAAATATCCTTGATAAAAAACAGTTTACATGCTTAAAACCGTATTTTATTAGGCTTAAACTGGTGTTTTTTGTATTAAAAGCAGAGTTTTAGCGATAAATATGCAATTAAATGCGGATTTATTCCGATATTTCCGGTATTTTCACGCGCTCATTAATCGGGCTGACGATATCTCTCGGGGCTGGGCCATGAAATATAGTGAAATATAGATTGTTAAAGTTCGAAAAGGCGTTATTCGGGGCTTAATACTTGAGTTTTTGGCCCATATATAGCGGAATGGGCGCTATTTGTGTGAATAATGCCTATTTGACAGTCCGTGTGTTTTGCCTAACAATGTACCCGTTCCTCTAGAGAGGATCCACGACATGAGCCGTATTTCCCCGAAGATCCCATGGAAGTCTGCAGTTATCGTCACGTCCGCCCTAGCGGCAGCACTCTTGTGCGTCCCTTCCTGTAGAAAATCAGATCGATCCCATAACGTCATCCTCATCACGCTCGATACCCAACGAGCCGATCATCTCAGCTGCTATGATCCGTCCCATTCCAGCACTCCCAACCTGGATGCTCTGGCCGAATCAGGGCTCCTGTTTGAAAACTGTTTTTCTCCTGTTCCCATCACACTGCCTGCCCATGCTGCGATCTTTTATTCTCGGCAGCCGCATGAACTCCATGTTTACAACAACGGCATGGCCCTAGTGGAGCAGTCCCTGTCTCCTTCAGTGGTCGAGATCTTTCGGAAGTGGGGATACACGACCGCTGCCTTCGTCTCCATGGCCGTGCTCAAGGCCAAATATGGCCTGAGCCCTGGTTTTGATGAGTATCATGGCGCCTTGCCCGAAAACGGCCGTTTCTATTACACGGCAGAGGAAGTCAACAGCTCAGTCTTCCCTTGGCTGGAACAAAACACGGACAGGAATTTCCTTTTATGGCTTCACTACAGCGATCCCCATGCCCCTTACCACCCTCCGGATCTAAGATCTCAAACGGCGATATCCCTCAATGGGAACAAGTTGGGAGACTATGCTCTGAGTGGTACCGTATACAGCGTGGAACTCGACCTCCAATCCGGATCGAATACCCTCGAATTTGATGTCGCCAACTCAAGCCGCTCAAATCCTGATCGCAGGCATATAAAAGTCCGGCAGTTCGAGCTCTCTCAGCCAGGAGGTGCTCAGAATGTGAATTGGGTGACGGGTGAGGGTTGTCTCGATGGCCCGGAGGGATCGCTGTTCTCATGCGCCCAAAATGCTCGGATTCACCTAAACAACGCTGGAGCCGCGACCAGGGTGATCCTGACATTCCAACTCATCCACGCCTTGTCCCCCGAACAACGGAGAGAGATGTACAGGCAGGAAATGGAATATCTGGATGGGCAGCTGGGTCGACTTTTCGAAAAACTGGATGAACTTGGATTGGACGCGCGGACACACATCCTGGTGGTCGGAGATCATGGCGAAGGCCTGGGAGAATACACCACTCAGCATGGCCGTCCCCATTTCGGCCATATCCAATATCTCAATGATGTCTACATGCGGGTCCCGTTGATCATCCGGCAGGCCGGATCCGAGGCTCGACAAGGCCGGGTCAAGACTCCCGTCAGTCTCCTGGATATTGCCCCCTCCCTGCTGAGCCTTGCCGGCATCAGGCCTGTCCGGCAATACAAGGGCACGGACCTGATGGCTGCGGATATCCCTGCTGATCGGGACCTCATCCAGGCAACCTACAGACCTGAGGCGGATACCAACCGCTTCGCCATCCTCGCCTATCCCTGGCATCTGCTTTATTCGCCCGATGATCAGACATACGAGCTGTACGACTTGGAGACCGATCCGGATGAGACGACGGACATCTATGCGGATAGAGCCGGAGATGATTCCGTCAGGCAGATGAGGCAGCGGCTGGAGGCGGCAACTCGGGACATCCTCAAAGACAGGCCCGTCCACAAGGTGGACAACGCGACCGAAAAAATGCTCCGCGCTCTTGGCTATATCAAATAGTGCTCGAGTTGATCGCCCGGTGTTCGAACTACTGCGCCAGCAGTTCCTCGATCAGGGCGATGATCTCGTCCTTATTGGCCGGGTGCGTGAACAACCGCACGATCCCCTGCTTGTCGATGATCACCGAGGTCGGGATCCCGGTGATGCCATACTCGATATCGAAGCAGTTCCGGTCCGAAAACGCCAGCGGCCACGTCACGTTCTGGTGTGCGATGAATTCCGGCATGAGCGCCAGTTCCTCTTCCTCTGTGAGCTCGGTCACCCTCTCCTTGCCGTGGTTGCTCATGTTGCCCTGAAAGCCGGTCACACCCAGCACGAATAGGCCCTTGTCCTTATACTCGGCATGGATCTCGCGCAGCTCGGGGAAAGTCCCGATACATGGGCCGCACCAGGTGGCCCAGAAATCGATCATCACGACCTGGCCGCGCAGCCCCTCCAGGTCCACGGGATCCGTGTTGAAGAAATGCGAGAAAGTGAAATCCGGGGCCTCGGCGTTCATGACCTGGATCCGGGCCAGCCCCGACTGCATGGCCTTGGCGATCGACTCGTAGCTCCGTGTCGTGTTGCCGTATTCCTTGGCCGCCTCTTCGTCCTCGGGCGCATTTTCCTTTCTCTCGGCCGCGATGTCCTCGAACGTTTTGCGATAGTCAGTCAGCAGGTCGACGATCTCATCCTTTCGCCCCAGGTCCAGGAAGGACTGATAGCGGGCGCTGAGCAGCCGATAGGAAAAATAAGGGGCCTCCATGTTCAGGTAGTTGATCTCGTCCATCACGATCTGGATGGCCTTCTCCGGATCGCCGTTCTCATTGTAGTGGCGAGAGAGCACGGCCACCTGGTTGTAGAGCCCGAAAGGATCCTCAGGCGAAGGAGAGAACTTGGCCCGGTAATCAGCCAGCATTTTTTCGTACCCATCCGGATCGTCCTTGATCTCCGGGATCTTGAGGTCGAACAGCTGCTTGCTCGCCTCACGGGCGGTCAGGTCCGATCCTCTGGCCAGCTTCTCATACTCGGCGGCGGCCTCATCCCCCATCTCCGCCCAGGCCAGGATCTCCGCATATTTGTACTGCTCTTCCCGCTCCAGTCTGCCGGGACGCATCGCCTCGACCTCCTGTTGCGCCATCTCCTTGCGTGCCGCCGCATAGAGCTCGTAGGTCTCCAGCTCGTTGTTGCTGCGCCTCTCAGAAAGTGCCGAGCGGATCTTCGCCTGCACTTCCGAAGGAAGCGGCCCCGAAGGCTCCTCCTTGGACGCACAGCCGCCCGATATCGAAAAGATCAGGCCCAAGGCCAGAAAAGCAGTCATCCCTTTTTTCATCGTCGTCTCCTCTAATTCCAACTACCCCAAGATCGCCCGCTCAACATATTCGATTGCCCCCTGAAATGCAAGGCACCTCTCCGGGAACAATTTCTCACTTTATCTCGTAGAGTAAAGAGAAGAGACCGAATCGAGGAGGGCGTACCCTATGTTCAAGAACTATCTCAAGAGTGCACTGCGCAACCTTTTTAAGCATAAAGGCTATTCGATCATTAATATCATTGGCCTGGCGATCGGCATGGCCAGCTGCCTGCTGATCCTGCTTTATGTCCGGCATGAACTGAGCTACGATGCCTATCACGAGAACGCCGATCAGATCTACCGGATCGCCATGGAGGCACGCTGGGGAGGCAGAGACTTCGACGTCGCCGTCCAGGCCGCTCCCATGGCCAAGACCCTGGTGGAGGAATACCCAGAGGTCGTGGATGCCGTTCGTTTCCGGGATCGCGGCGATTATATCGTCCAGTACGGCGACACCAGTTTCCGCGAGCAGCGTGTGGTCTTTGCCGATCCTTCTGTCTTCAGCGTCTTCTCGATCCCCCTGCTCAAAGGTGATCCCGAGACCGTGCTCTCTTCACCCAACACCCTGGTCATAAGCCGGAAGATTGCCGAAAAATATTTCCGCGACGAGGATCCCATTGGGAAGACGCTACGCCTGGAGAATCAGGACGACTTCCAGGTGGCAGGCGTCTTCGAAGAGATCCCCGACAATTCCCACTTCCACTTCGACATCATGCTCGCCATGGAGTCGCTGTCTGAGAGCAAGGCCCAGATCTGGGTCAGCCAGAATTTCCAGACCTACATCCTGCTTCGGAAAGATGCCGACTGGACAGAGATGGAGGCCAAACTGACCGGCGTCATGGAGCGGTATTTCGGCCCTCAGATCGCGCAGTTCATAGGAAAATCCTGGGAGGAGATCGTCGAGGAGGGCGAGATGTCCGCCAGATTCTACCTCCAGCCGCTCCTCTCCATCCATCTCCACTCCGACCTGCAGGCCGAGATGGAGCCCACCAGCGACATCCGCTATGTGTACATATTCTCCGCCATCGCCCTCTTTGTTCTGCTGATTGCCTCTATCAACTTCATGAACCTAGCCACGGCCCGCTCTGCGGGAAGAGCCAAGGAGGTCGGGATCCGCAAAGTCATGGGCTCGTTCCGTCGCCAGCTTGTGTTCCAGTTCTTGATGGAATCCTTCCTGCTGAGTTTCATGTCCATGGCGCTGGCCATAGGCCTCGTCCTGTTGGTGCTCCCCCTGTTCAACAACCTGGCGGGCAAGACCCTCTTCATGTCTCTCCTGTTTCAGGGACCGATGATTGCCATCATCGTCCTTATCACGGCACTGACAGGCTTTTTGGCCGGGAGCTATCCGGCCTTCTTTATCTCTGGCTTCCAGCCCGTCAACACGCTGAAAGGTCAGCTCAGGACCGGGCTCAAGTCCGGAAGGCTGCGCAGCGGCCTGGTGATCTTCCAGTTCGCCGCCTCCCTCATCCTGATCATCGGGACCTTCGTGGTGCAGCGCCAGCTTCACTACGTCCAGAACAAGAAGCTGGGATTCGAAAAGGAACAGGTGCTCATCCTCAATAATGCCGACCTGCTCGGAGACCAGGCGGAGGCGTTCCGCGATGCCATGCTCACGCATGCTCAGTTTACCAACGGCACCATCTCCGGTTATCTGCCCATCCCCTCCAACCGAAACCAGTCGGCCGTGTTCCCGGAGGGAGAACTCGACAGCGCAGAGGCCACCTCCTTCCAGAACTGGATCGTCGACTTCGATTACATCGACACCCTGGGCATTAAGATCGTCGAGGGCCGCAATTTCTCCAGGGAGTTTTCCACCGACGTCGACGCGGCCATCATCAACCAGGCAGTCCTTAAACAGTTCAGCTGGCTGGATTCCAAGGGGAAAAGGCTGGGCCGGGTAATGAACCAGAAGGGCGATGTGAAACTGTATAATGTCATCGGGGTGGTCGAGGATTTCCACTACGAGTCGCTCCGCAACACCATAGCTCCCCTTGTAATGTACCTGGGCAACAGCCGCGGCTTGATGTCGTTCCGGATCACTACCGGAGACGTCACCGGGACCATCGGGCTCCTGGAAAGCAAATGGAAGGAGTTCCGCCCCAATCAGCCGTTCGAGTACATGTTCATGGATGAGCGGTTCAACCAGCTGTACCGGGTCGAGCAGAGGATCGGTAAGATCTTCGGTGTGTTCGCCACCCTAGCCCTCGTCATCGGCTGCCTGGGCCTGTTCGGGTTGGCAGCCTTCACCGCCGAGCAGCGGACCAAAGAGATCGGCATCCGCAAAGTACTGGGCGCCTCGGCTCCTGGCATCATCCAGCTTCTGCTCAGGGAATTCGTGATCCTGGTGGGGATCGCCAACCTGGTCGCTTGGCCCATTGCTTACTTCGTGATGCGGCGCTGGCTCCAGGACTTTGCCTACCGCATCTCTCCCAGTGTCTGGATTTTCCTGCTGGCCGGGCTGCTCACCCTATTCATCGCCCTGTTCACCGTGAGCTTCCAGGCCATCAAGGCGGCGCTGGCCGATCCCATCCGGTCACTCCGTTACGAGTGATGCAGAAGAGAGGATCTCCCGCGCCATGGAGAGAGTCCTTTTGAGCGATGCCCACTGACACTGCCGCCTGGGATACAGCTGTTCTGACGGTCAGCTTCGAGCGTCAAGCGCGAATCGGGGCTTGCGGGTTTTCCACTTGCCGCGCGTAAAATCCGGCACCTTGACCGGCGCGCTTCCCCTTGCGATTGACTCCTCCGACAGCGGCCCGTTGGCGCTCATGATCACCGACTCGTAGACATCGATCGGTGTCTGGGTCCCGTTCCTTACCGCCTCGACGAACATCTTGAGCTCCAGGTAGTCAGTGCCGCCGTGTCCGTACTCTCCTCCGACTCCCTGAATGGCTTTCCACCAGGCATGATCGTGCTTCTCCTGATAGGGCGGGAAGGGCTCCCACTCGTGATATTCGGGGCTGTGTTCGGTCAAATAGACGGAATCGCGCTGCTCGTTGTAGATGCCCCGTGTGCCCTGGATCATCCAGCGGTTGTCGTAGGGTCGGGGCAGCTGCATGTCGTAGTTGATGACGATCGACTTGCCCTTCTTGGTGCGGATCACGGTGCTTACGATGTCGCCCTGAGCATAGGTGCGTTTGGCATTGGGATGGTCCGGGCCGAACCGCCGGATGAAGTAGTCGTTGATGCCGAAGCTGTCCGTAGCCGTCGAGGTGAGTGTGTCGAACATGTCGCCGCAGCCGATGTCCATCCAGGAGATCACCGGGCCCAGCTGGTGCGTGGGGTATTGGTCGCGGTTGTGTCCGAGTAAGTACTTGGCCGCCCAACGGTCCATCCCGGTCTCGGGATCGAAAAACCAGTGGTCGATGCAGTCGTGCGAGTGGGCGCAGTGGCAGTGCACGATCTCACCCAGCATCCCCAGCCGGATCATGTTGAGCACGGCCAGGTTGTCGCGGCGGTGGCTCCAGTTCTCGAGCATCATGCAGGGGACGCCGGTCTCTTCGTGGGTGTCGATGAGTGCCCAGCACTCCTCCATCGTGTATGCGGCCGGGACCTCGGTACCCGCGTATTTTTCGGCCTTCATGGCATAGATGGCCATGGGGGCGTGCCATTCCCAGTAGCTGGCGATGATGACCGCATCCAGGTCGTCGCGGTCCATGAGCCTCTTGAACGTGTATTCGTCGTTGATGTAGGCCTCGGGCTTCTTCCGGCCCGCCTTGACGACGAGGTCCATGGCCATGTCCAGGTGGGGCTTCTGGATGTCGCACAGGGCGGGGATCTCGACGCCTTCCAGGCCCATAAGGATACTCAGCAGGTGTCTGCCGCGGTTGCCCGTGCCCACCACGCCGATCCGGACGGCCTTTTTCTGTGCCGTGAGGTTGGGAAATCCAGATCCCGCCGTCCCTGATGCCAGTCCGACGGCTGCTGCCGCGTTGGCCTTGATGAATTCCCTGCGTGTGATTGCCATGAGGCACCTCCTGGATAATTTGTGTTTACCTTATCAAATCGAAGATGCCTCCACAATGCTGGCCGCCAGATGCCGGTATCGAGGGAATTGAGTTTTTTGGGGGGCTCATGATAGATTAGCATCAGAGATCTGTGGAGCGGGATGTCAAAGAATACAATTTTCCGGGCGACACGAAGTGCCCTTGCCCCTCGTTTTGCAGCCATCATGTTGGCGGCTTTGTTCCCGGCCTCCGCCATGATGTCATGCTCCCCTGGCGAAAAGTCCGATCTGCCCACGAAACAACCAAATATTGTGCTCATCATGGCAGATGACCTGGGATTTGAGGGCCTCAGCTGCAACGGCAGCACAACCTACCAGACCCCCAATCTGGATGAGCTGGCGCGCACAGGGACGCGATTTACGCACTGTTTTTCCACTCCCCTCTGCACACCGTCGCGTGTCCAGATCATGACCGGCAAGTACAATTTCCGCAACTACACGGAGTTCGGCTCCCTCCGCCCAGGAGAGACGACGTTCGCCCACCTGCTTCAGGAAGCGGGCTATACAACATGTGTGGCAGGCAAATGGCAGCTCGCCGGCCGCTACGAGGGGGCCAATTACAGGGGAGAAGGGACGCTCCCTGCAGATGCCGGCTTCGACGAGCACTGCCTCTGGCAGGTCGACAAGCTGGGATCGCGCTATTGGGATCCCTTGATCCAGCAGAACGGAACCCTTCTGGAAGGACTCGGCGACCGCTACGGCCCCGATGTCGTGAGCGACTTCATCGTGGATTTTATCCGACGGAATCGGGAGGATCACTTCCTCGTGTATTATCCCATGACCCTGACCCACAGCCCGTTTGCCCCCACGCCTTTGGATGAGCCAGGCGCACAGGAGAAAACCTCCAGGGACAAAGCGAATTTTATCAGCATGGTGGCTTATGTGGACGTATTGGTCGGGCGGATCGTACAGGCTCTCGATGACCAGGGCCTGCGCGACGACACCCTGGTCATCTTCACCTGCGATAACGGGAGCCCGCGTGAAATCACCTCGCAGATGAAAGACCGCACGATAGCCGGAAAGAAAGGCTTAACCACCGATGCGGGCACACACGTCCCCCTGATCGTCAGCTGGCCCGGGCAGGTCCAGCCGAATCGGACATGTGACGACCTGATCGATTTTACCGATTTTATGCCCACCCTGCTCCAGGTGGCTGGGGTAGATCCTCCCCTTTCGCAGGAGATGGACGGCCGCAGCTTCCTGCCCCAAGTGTTAGGCCAGGCAGGGAATCCCAGGGATTGGATCTTCTGTCACTATGATCCACGCTGGGGGCAGTGGTCCCTCAAGCGCTACGCCCAGGACAAGCGCTGGAAACTCTATGGGGATGGATCGTTTTATGACCTGCGGTCAGATCCTCTGGAGGAGCGGCCGCTTGCTTTGGATCAATTGGGACGTGACGCGGAGGGCGCCCGAGTCATGCTGCAGGATATATTGGATTCGATGCATTAGGGGATTTACTGCCTATGCCCGCAAGAAATCTTATCGAGCGAGCCATCAAGGGAGAGCCGACACCTCGGACCGCATGCGGCCCACAGGCAACATTTTTCTGCGCCGCAGAGGCGGGGAAGTCCCTGCAGGAATTTACTCGAAGCGCTGATGTTCAGGTGGAATGCATCCTCCGGTACTTCGAAAAGTATAATCCCGATGCCGTCTGGGTCAGTGTAGATACCTGGGTAACAGCCGAGGCCATGGGGGCATCGGTGTTCTCTCCAGTGGGGGACCAGCCCTTGACCGGTCCCCCAGAGGGCTTCATCGACACAATCCATGACTTCGACCGCATCCCCGCTCCAGATCCTCATTCGCGGGGAAGACAGCCGCTCCAGCTGGAGGTGTTGGCTCGTGTAGTAGAATCCCTTGGATCAGATACTTTTGTCGTGGGCTGTTTTGATCAGTCGCCCTTTTCCCTGGCCTGTCAGGCCGTGGGCATGACCTCATTCATGACTCGTGTCATCGAGGACCGGCCCTTTGTGGCGGATCTCATGGAAAAATGCCTGGAACACGCCCTCGCCTTTGCAGAGGCCATGGCCTCCTGCGGGGCCGACATGTTGAGCACCGGGGATTCCCCGGCAGGCCTCCTCGGTCCGGATCTGTACTCCTCAGTAGCTTTCCCCTGGGAGAAGAAGCTGTTTACTTCTCTCAAAGAAAGAACGGATAAAGTCCTTTCCCTTCATATTTGCGGCGATACCACACACATCCTTCCTCCCATGGCGGAAAGCGGAGCCCATGTGCTGGAGATCGACCATCTGGTAGAAATCGGTGAGGCCTTTGCTCTGGCCGGGGACCAGGTCGCCCTGTGGGGGAACATCGACCCGGTAAGTACCCTGCTCAACGGGAGCCCTGGCGATGTGGATGTTGCGGTGTCTCGTGTGCTCGCCGCTGTCGAAGCCGCTGGATGCCGCCGCTTCGTGCTCAGCAGCGGCTGCATCCTGGCACCGGAAACGCCCTCGGAAAATGTCCAGGCTTTCTTTATTAAAGCCCGCACTTGAGTCGCTGTTTCTACCCTTCAATTTTTGCTTAAATGCCGCTTTTTCGCCCCAAAAAGCTCAGTTTAAGCCGAAATTATTGCAGGTTTAAGGTCGTAAATTGATTAAATTCAATAACATTTCATGGTCCGACCCCGAATTGGGAAGAGATCACTCGTGGCGGAGGGATTTGATGGGATCGGCCGCGGCGGCCCTAACGGCCTGGAGGCTCACCGTGAGCAGCGCGATAACGAGTGAGGCGGCAGCGGCCAGCAGGAAGGGGAGGATCCCGATCCGCGTGCGAAAGGCGAAGCCGGAGAGCCAGCTGTGCATGGCCCAGTAGGCCAGCGGCCAGGCCACGACATTGGCCAGCAGAACCCACTTGGTGAACTCGGTCGAGAGCATGTAAGTGATCCGGGAGACGGAGGCGCCCAGGACCTTGCGCACGCCGATCTCCTTGGTGCGCTTTTCTGCTGTAAACGAAGCCAGCCCGAACAGGCCCAGGCAGGCGATGAAGACCGCGATGAGCGAGAACGTGCGGACGATGGCCGAGGTCTGGGCCTCCTGGGCATAGATAAGGCCGATGTTCTCGTCCAGGAAGGAGTACCGGAACGGGCTGTCTGGCCGGAAGGTGTTCCAGGTATCTTCCAGGTGGGCCAGGGCGGCAGGGATGTTCTGGCCGTTGACCTTGACGGCGACCTGGGAGAACAGGCTGGGCCAGTGCAGCAGGATCAGCGGTTCGATGTTTTCCCGGAGGGACGCGATGTGGTAGTCGCGGGATACGCCGATCACCGTGCCTTCCATTTCCCCGATGCCGATGGTGAATTTCTTCCCGATGGCCTCCTCCACCGAGGGGTATCCCATCCTCCTGACTGCGGCTTCGTTGAGGATGAAGGCCTCGTGATAGTCGGTGGCGAACTCTTTGGAGAAGTTCCGCCCGGCGATCAGCTCCAGTCCGAAGGTGTCGACGAAGTCGAAGTCGACGAAGTTGAGGTTGAAGACGTAGCGGTTCTCCCCCTGTGCACCATCCGGATAGACGCTGACGTTGATGGCGTACTGTGCCAGGGGCGCCTTGAAACAGGCCGTGGCCGTGGAAACCGCTGGATTGGTCTGGATCGCGTATTTGACGGTCTCATAATCTTCGTTGACGCTCTCGTCGAAGAACTGTTGGGCCTGGAAGATGGGCAGCATCACCATGTGTTCTTTGTCGAAGCCCATGCGGGCGTCGCGCAGGTAGCGGAGCTGCTGATTGACGAGCAGGGTGCCCACGATGAGGAGGATTGAGAGGGCGAACTGGGCCACCACCAGGCCCTTGCGCAGCCAGCCCTGGTGTACGGAGCCGCGACCCCCATAAGGCGTGCCCTTGAGGACCTTGACTGGCTGGTATCCGGAGAGGAACAGTGCCGGATAGAGCCCGGAAAGCATGCCCACGACCAGGGTCAGGAGCGCGATCCCTATCAAGAAGCCGATGTCTTTTGCATAGATCATGTCGATGGGCGTGCCTACTAGGGCCGAAAACGTTGGCAGTGTCAGCTCGACCAGGAACAGAGAAAGCAGGAGGGCCAGCATTGCGATCAGGATCGACTCAGTCAGGAACTGCCGGATCAGCCTGGCCTTTTCCGCTCCCAGGACCTTGCGCAGGCCCACCTCGCGGGCCCGCCTGGCCGAGGAGGCGGTGGCCAGATTGACATAGTTGATGCAGGCGATTAGCAGGAGAAAAAGTCCGATGGTGCCGAGGATGATCAGGTTGGAGATATGAGTGTTCGGCTCGAGTTCGCCGTCCAGATGGGATTTGAGATGGATGGAGGTCAGGGGCTGCAGGAATACTCGACGATCAAGCCCGGGGGGATAGTCCCCGTGCCTCATCATGAAGCCCTCGATCCGGCGGGAAAGGTCGGCAGGTCGCATCCCCGAAGGCAGCAGAACATAGGTGCAGAGATCGGAGAAGGCGCCCCACTCGTTCATGGAATAGCCGACCAGCTCGTCGGTCACATAGTTGAAGGAGGCGGCAAAGCTGAAGTGAATGTGGGAGTTCACGGGGATGTCGGCGACCACCCCGGTGACTTGGAACTCGTGTTTGCCCTCCATGCGGAGGGTCTGTCCGATGGGATCAGAATCACCGAAATATTTGTCGGCCATCGAGGCGGAGATCACGAGCGATTCGGGAGAGTCCAGTGCGCGGGCTGGATCCCCCTCGAGAAAAGGGAAGGAAAAGAGGGTGAAGAATTCGGGATCCATGAAGTACCAGCCCTCCTCCACGAAGCGGAGGTCCTTGTGCTGCACCAGGACGGAACTCCAGCTGTAGAGCCGGGCCACGGATTCGACTCCAGGATAATCTTGTTTGAAGGCCTCTGCCACAGGGAAGGGGGTATTGGCGGTGAGTTCGACACTCTCGGGGCGCTCTGTTTCAACTGCCAACCTGTAGATGCGGTCGGCATTTTCGTGGAAGCAGTCGTAGCTCAGCTCCTGTTTGAGGTACAGCGAGATCAGGATGCAGGCGGTGAGCCCGAGGGCCAGCCCGGTCACCGTGATCAGTGAATAGGATTTTCGTTTTATGAAATTCCTCAGAGCGACCTTTAGGTAGTTTTTGAGCATACGTGTCTCCGTGTGCCTTATCCTGCATTATCCATGCCAAAACCGTGTTTCTCCCCACGGCCCCTCGAGGAGAATCTTGGATTATGATTTTCAACACAGTTTTGTGTTTCTGAGTCGTACAGGAGTGTTCCATTCCGAACAGAAGATAAGACGACGATCCGTTACGTTGTGCGTGAGGAACTGGCGGCATATGGGAAGAAGCTCAAGCCTGAGTAGCTGGCTTGCTTGATGGCGTCCTCGGGTTCGGACTTGTTCTGAAAGTCGGGGTGGGGAGTGATGATGAGGCCGATGAGGATCCCGATCACAAGGATCGCCAGGATCACGATGATAAAGTTCCGCCAGTGCAGGGTGATATTCTTGGTCGTCTTGATCTTGTCCTGGCTCATGGCACCACGGCCCTCCCTCTCATATACAATCCTTGTCAGTCGATATTCCCCTGCTTGCAACCATCACGGCACCTTATCCGTATGAACGATTATATCACCGGACGAAGGCGGGATGAAATGAAAAATACAAGCCGGAAGTGCCTTTTTCTCTGTATTGCGATCCTTCTGTTCGCGGCCTCGGGATGGATCCAGCCCCAGGATGCCGCCCAAAGTGTGCGTCCCGGGCTGGAGGCAGCGGCCAAGAAGGACGTGGTCGATAAGATCGCGGAGCTGCTCGAAGACAACTACGTGTATCCCGATAAGGGCGCGGAGATGGCTCTCGTCATCCGGCAGAAATTTGGGCAGGGCGGATACGACAGCTTCACCATGCCCGCCTCCCTGGCTAGCCGGCTGCAGGGGGACCTGCGCGAGATCAGCCACGACCTGCACCTGAGGGTCAGATACGATCCCGAGACCGCTGCGGCACTGCTTCGAGGCGGCGGGGATAGTGCGGAACTGCAGCGGCGGCGCGTCGAGCGGGAGCGGCGTGTCAACTTCGGATTCGAGAAGATCGAACGGCTGGCCGGGAATGTCGGCTGCCTGGACCTCCGGTTCTTTTCGGATACAGCTTATGCGCAGGACACCGCTGCCGCAGCTATGGGTATGCTAGCAGGCTCCGACGCCGTGATCTTCGACCTGCGCAGCAACGGCGGCGGCTCCCCCCGCATGGTCCAGTTCCTATGCTCCTATTTTTTCGGGTCCGAGCCGGTGCACCTCAACAGCCTCTACTGGCGGCCGTCCGACCGGACCGACGAGTTCTGGACGCTCGAGGAACTTCCCGGGAAACGATACCCGGACACAGATCTCTACGTGCTGACTTCGAGCCGCACGTTTTCCGGCGCGGAGGAGTTCACCTACAACATGCAAAACCTCGAGCGGGCGACCATCGTGGGAGAGACAACAGGAGGGGGTGCGCATCCCGTGAACCAGATGCCTGTGAACGATCAGTTCGTGCTCGTCGTCCCCATCGGCCGGGCCATCAATCCCATCTCCAAGACCAACTGGGAAGGCATAGGGGTGGAGCCGGATGTTGAGGTCTCCCGGGAAGATGCCCTGGCGACCGCCCACCTCCTGGCTCTCAGAAAGATCCACGAACGGACAGAGGATGCGGACTGGAAACGGCAGATCCAGATTTACATCGGCCAGATCGAAAGAGACCTGGCCATCAAAAAGTAAACCTCGCTAAGGCCCTAGAAACGATCTTTGGCCTGTCCTTACTGATCGGCCTTCAGCCCTTCTGGGCTTCGGTCAGTTTCCGATCTTCAGGTTGACGCGCTTCTTTACCTTGCCGCCGTGCTGGGAATCGACAAAAAACTCCACATAGCCCTGGCTTCCGTCCATCTTGACCAGCGTACTGAAGCGCTGCGTCTGGTTGCCGTTGAGCCGGAACTCGGTGCCGCCTTTGGCGATCATCTCGGTCTGAGGGCTGGTGTTGCTGCGGTCGATGGTGCCCTTGCCCTTGGGGACTCCGAGCACCTCGATGTTGCTGGAGCCGCTCACCGTGATCTTGTCCTGGCGGGATCGCTTGAGCTTGATCGCCCGGTCCGAGGCCGTGGGATACTCATGGTCGTTCGTGACCGCCACCTCGATCCAGTAGAGATCGTGTGAAGCCGCCGTGACCTTCACGTCCGTGAATTCCACTTCGGGGAACTGGCTGGCGCAGTAGAGAACGAACAGGGCGTTCCTCTCCGCTTCCTGTTCGACATAGCGGGCGGGTGGGGTGCGTCGGACGTGTTTCCGGGGTGAGCCTCCGATCCAGATCTCGCCGAGGTCCGGATGGTCGACCTTGTGGGGCTCGATCCAGCCTTCTCCCATGAGTTCGATGTCGATCCATTTGAGCATCTCCTCGTCTGAGACCCGGCCGTCCCCGTCGGTGTCGGCGAACTGGGTCGGCGTGCCCCAGAGCTCGATCAGGATGGCGTAGGCCCCGAGCATGTCGTAGGAGGATGCCTGGGCCTGGCCCGATCCTCCCGTGGGAGTGGCGCGGTAGTCGCGCATGATGCGGGATCCCGTGGTCATGATCGCCGTGAGCGCGCGCATGTCTTCCTCGTATCCCGGCAGAACCTGCAGGTTGAAGGCCTGGGCATACTTGTTGGTCTTGCGCATCTCCTCCAGGAACTGATCGAAACGTGCCTGCGTCTGCTGCTGCTGTTGGGCCTGCTGCGGCGTCATGGGCCTCGTCGGCGGGCGGGCGAACATGATCAGCCGCCCTGTGTTGTGGTAATGGAAGCTGGCGAAGATGTTGGGATGCCCCAGCTGGAAGGTGTAGGCGTTCCGCGTGCAGTTCTCGGACATGGTGTAGGGATTCCCGGCCTGGAGGTTCCAGCCTGAAGGATAGTTGCGGTTGGGATCCGGTCCGCCGATGTCGTCCTCGTTGATGAGGCCGTCACCGTCGTTGTCATAGCCCTCGCCCCCGAGGCGGCGGAAGCGCAGCACCTCTTCTTCGGGGCCGTCGATGGGGACGAAGCGCCGCTTGTCGGCCGAGAGCTTGAGCGTCCCGTCGGGGTCTTCGATATACATGTTGGAGAGCTCGCCGTCGCCGTCCACATCCTCTGTGCGGTCCTCGTCGTAGAGGCCGTCCCCGTCGTTGTCTTCGGGCCGGAAGGGCTCGCGTGGATTATTCGGCGTGTTGGGATACGCCGCATAGGATTCGTTGGCATCCACGTTGAGGCCCGGCAGGATGTAGAAGGTGGTGCGGTTGAGCAGCTCATGAACATAGGGATCATAGTCGTAGCGCGTGAGCAGATACCAGGTGACATAGAGCGAGCAGGTGATGCCGTTGACCTCGTTGCCGTGCACGGCTCCATCGATCCACATGGCCGGCTTTTCAGAGTGTTTGCCGGTCGACTTAGCGGTGATGGTCAGGAGGTACTGGTCTCGGCCCATGCGGCTCTTGCCGATGCTCTCGATGTCGGCCAGCTGGGGGTATTTCTTCTGGATGTCGTGCATGATCTTGGTCCACTCGGCGTAGGAGTAGTACCGGCTCCAGCTGATGGGAAAGTCCAGTTCGCCATGATAGCCCCCCGGGCTCTTCTGCAGCTTCTTCTGCGCCACAGCCGTGCCGGAAAAGGCCGGCAAAACGAAGAGGGCTAGGGTCAGGATCGTGATCTTCTGAATGATGTTTTTTGTTTTCATCGTGCCCTCCTCTATTGAACCTTGATCTCTTTGACCTTGGTGCCGCCCTTCTGGGAGGTCACCACCACTTTGAGAGGGGCGTTGCCCTCAACGGCCACGATCCAGGTGGCCGTCCGTGTGGCTCCTTTGCCCGAGGCCTTCGTGATCGTGGGCCTCCCCCCCCCGAATCGCATGGGCATGGGGTATCCCGGTGGGTACATCATGCGCCTCCGCTGCATCTGCCCCTGCTGAGGGGCCGCGGGTGCGCTCCGGCCAGCCTGGTATCCCGGGATCTGCTGTGTGCCCTCCAGGACGCCCATCTGCTGATAGGCCGTGCCCTGCAGGAAGGTGATCTTGTCGCGATCCCCGAGCAGCCAGACGATATCCTCGCGGTTGCCGGACAGCTGCGAGCCTCGCCCGATGTGTGTGGCCAGCTTGCCCTGGTTGGCGATGTTGGCCGTGATCTTGACGACCTTCAGATTGCCCTTGGACTTGCCCTTTTGGATGGTCACGTTGTCGCCGTCCTGCGAAACCGTGGCCTCCTTGGCGCTGCCGGCCTCATAGAGCACCTCGGCCTTGGCGCTTGTGATCACCACCTCGGGCAGCAGGCCGGCCCGGAAGAGCTCGAACTGCCAGTGGTCCTCGCATACCTTGCGTAGAGGCTCGCCTGGGAAGGCGTTGTTGCGGTAAACCGGGAGCATGCCCCCGATCTCACCCTCGCCCAACTTCGGGTGTTTGTATGCCTTCCAGGGCACGAAGAGCTTGCCGCCGTTGTTGGCATCGAGGTATTTCATAACTTCGCGTTCCCTCTGGATGCGAGCGTTCTCGCCCTCGATCTTGGGCAGTCCCGGGATGTCCTGGGCCGGGTTCCAGAGCTCGGTGGTCACGGCGAAGATCCCGTACTGGGCGTACATCCAGTCCGTGGCCATGCCGTAGGAATAGCGCCGGTCCTGGTCCTCGCTGTAGCTCACACGCCAGCCGCGCGGGAGCACATATCCGCGCTGTACGGCGTATTTGTTCTTGGAGGTCTCCTTGAGCTCCGCCTTGAACTTGGCCAGGTCCTGGGGATCCTGCCAGGCGGCGGGGACCTCCTGTCCGATGATCTCGAGGTATTTTTTCCCCATGATGAAATCGAAGACCGCCACGTCCTTGGGATGGAGCCGCGGGTGCGGGGCCGTGCCCATGGCCCTGTAGGTGAACCCACCCATTGTGTGGAAGTTCTGCCCTATGAGAACGTTGGTGTGGTTGGTCAGGAACTCGGCGATGGCGCGTGTCTCCGGGGCCGAAAAGGGGTAGTCTCCCGAGCCGCCTGCAAACCCGTCGTCCTTGAACCAACCCTCGCCGAAGTTGCGGTTGAGGTCGATCCCGCGTTCAGGATCTTCGCCCCGCTTGCCGTCGCCGTCGTTGTCCTTGTCCTCCATGACCACCATGTAGCGCTGCTTCTCGGTCTTCTCGCCGCGCTGCAGCTGGACCATGATCCGGGGATCTTCGTCGTCTATATAGAAGCGGCCGTTGTCGTTTTTGTACCGGAAGTAGGTGATCTTGCCGTCGCCGTTGAGGTCGTCCCAGCCGTCTTCGTTGATGCGGCCGTCGCCGTCATCGTCCTTATTCATGGAGTTCTGCCTCTGGGAGATGCCCTTTTCCAGGCTGTTGAAAACGCCGTCCGGATTCACGATGGGCAGGATGTAGAAGGTCTTGTCGTCGACCAGGCCGGTGATCGTTTCGTCAGGCCCGTAGCCTGAGACGAGCTTGTCGATGGTGTAGAGGCACACCTCGGTACCCGTGAATTCGTTGCCGTGTGTGGCGCCCGTGATCAGGTGACCCGGTTTGCCCTGGTAGGGCTGCCCGGGCGGCACGTTCTTGACGCCCTCCTTGCGCATGTTGCGAAGGGGTACGTGGGCATCTATCGTGGTTCCCGTCTTCATGTTGGAGACGACCAGCACGTAGATGGGACGCCCCATAGTGCTTTCGCCTATCTCCAAGAGCTTGGTGATGTTGGGGTAGGCCCCAGCCACATCCTTCAGGTACTTGGCCGTGAAGGTGTAGCTGTGGTTCCTGTCGAAATCGATGGGCACTTTCTGCGCGGCCTCGGCATACATAGCGCCGCACAGAAGCACACCGACCAGGATGCACACCAGGCTGAAATTCAGGGGAGATAAGGATCTCATGGGCAAACCTCCTTAAAAAGGGCTATTTTGGTGATGAAGAATCTAATATTATCATTTCCCCCCAAAAAACCAATAGTTTTTTGGATTGGGAAACTGTCGCATGGATTCGCGCGTCCAAGGTCCCGTCGCCAGAAGAGGAAGCGAGACTATTTGCGCCTGGTGCCTGTGATGGTGGCCTCTCCGAACTCCATGGAGAGTTGACCCTCGAGGCTGTCCCCGTCGATGGTGGCCTCGAAATCGATGACCATGCCCTGGCCGCCGGCGTCGATCTCTACCGTGAATGTGACCTTGTTGTCCTCGAAGGTCAGGTTCTGCATCTCGACCTCGCCGCTCTGGCCTTCGAAGGTGCCTGCCAGCTCGCCGTCTACCAGCTTGAATGTGAAAGCGAAGGTGTACTGGGCCCCATCGGTCTCCGCATCCCAGACGCCGAGCAGGGCATCATATTTCTGGGCCTGCGCATATGCTGTGGGCAGGATCAATGCTACAGCCAGGCATAGGATCGCCAGGTGGCTTAGATGGTATTTCCTGATCATTTTGGTCTCTCCTCTCTTGTGGCAGAATCACCGTATCATTAGATATGGATTGCGAGAAAAAAGCAACTGAACGCTGGTTTTAGAAGGCCGAGGCGCTCTCGTTTGTCCTAGCGAGGTTTACAGATATAGATGTTCTGGACCGGCAGGAACGTCTCGGCGCGGATGACGTCGAGTCCAGCCTCCTCATTCACGATCTCTTCATGTATACGGAAAGAATGTCCCTGAGGTTAAGAATTGACGTCCTCGGGGTCAGTGATATATGCTTAGTCTAAGCGGAGGGAACAGATCAAAAAACATGCACTCGCTTTCCTGATCCTTGGTCTGCTGGCCGTGACCGCCTGCAGCGTCCGTCCCTATCTCACTGAGGCCAACGCTCCTCCCTATTTCCTGACGGAGGGCTGGGAGGCTCGCTGGGGGGATTCCCCCTTCGATGCGGATGGGATCCCGGCCTGGACCTACCTGGACCTGCAGAGCCCCGAGTGGTCACCGGTCCCCAGGATCACTGCCCTGCCTCCCCCCCATGGCGAGACATTTCTCTGGCTCAAGATCCGGCTCCCCGAAGAATATTGGAACGAACCCATTCTTTTTCTGCCCAGGGTCTATCTTCACTTTCAGGTCTATCTGGAGAACCGGCTGGTCTCCAGTTACGGGGACATGCAGCCCGCGCTGGCCAGCCGCTTCGATTCTTTTGTCTCCCATCGTATCTTCCTCCCTCCGGACTATCAGGGAGGGAACCTGTTCATTCGCCTGTTCACGCCACTTCCCAGCATCAACGGCATCGAAGGCTCGGTATTCATAGGGGACAGGGAAAGCCTGATCCCCTATCTGATCCAGCACAGCCTCGGGGAATTTACCATAGGCGTTTTCTGCATAATTGTCGGATTTTTTGTTCTGTTGACCTGCCTGGATCGAAAGAATCGGAAGCCCTATGCGGCCATTAGCTTCGGGACATTCGCTGTATTTGCGGGACTCGCCTATCTGGGACGTGTTTATGCGCTGACCTGGATCGTACATGCGCCGGTCTTCTGGTACTTTGCAGTGTTCACCGCCTATTTTATATTCCCGGCCGCCCTAGTGGCTTTTGCGGAACAGATCATCGGCCCGGGCTACAAAAACTTCATCCGCAGGCTGTGGCAGTTCCATCTGATCGCTCTTCCCATCGCGATGGCCCTGGATATCACCGGCATCATGATCACCCCAAAATTGATGGGCCCCTTCCGTGCCCTCTGGGCGTTGGATACCCTCACCCTCCTCATTGCCGGTTTGCTGGCAGCCATAAAGGGGAAATATGAGGCCCGGGTAATGCTGGTGGGGATAGGAGTTTCTTCCATCTTATCCCTGCACGACATGTTCGGCGCCCCGACCGGGGTCTGGCTCATGCCGGTCGGGACGTTCATATTCATCGTGTCGCTGGGGCACATCTTGTATCATCGTTTCACGGAGAACAGCCGGCGGCTCGTTATCTATTCCCAGGAGCTCGAGGACAAGTCTCAAAAGCTGGAAGAGGCCAAGGCCGAACTGGAGGAATACAGCCGGACGCTCGAACACAAGGTCGAGGAGCGGACCCGGGAGGTCCGGGAGAAACAGACCCAGCTGGTTCAGTCCAGCAAGATGGCATCCCTGGGCAGCCTCGTGGCGGGAGTGGCGCACGAGATCAACACCCCGGTGGGTGCCATCAGCAGCATGCACAACACACTGGTGCGGGCGGTGGAAAAGGTGAAGGCCGAGTTGGAGTCCTGCCTGGCGGAGAACAGAGAGGAAAAGGCCAGGATCTTGTCCTCCCTCCAGATTGTGGACGATGCCAACAAGGTCATCGCCTCGGGGACGGACAGGGTTATTGACATCGTGAAGCGCTTGCGGAGCTTTGCCCGGCTGGATGAGGCGGAGCTCAAGGAAGCCGACATCAACGAGGGCCTGGAAGACACCCTAGCCATCATCCACCACGAGATCAAACACAACATCACCCTGCACAAGAACTACGGCGACATCCCCGGGATCTCCTGTTTTCCTGGGCATCTGAACCAGGTGTTCCTGAATATTTTCATCAACGCCAAGCAGGCCATCAAGGAAAAGGGCGAGATCTCCATCACCACCTATGCCCAGGATAGCAAGGTCTTTGTCGAGATCAAGGATTCGGGCGAGGGCATCCCCCAGGAAAGGCTGGACAGGATCTTCGATCCCGGATACACCACCAAGGGCGTGGGCGTGGGAACGGGACTGGGTCTGTCGATCTGTTACCAGATCATCCAGGACCACCTGGGGGAGATCAAGGTCGAGAGCGAGAGCGGCAAGGGCACGACCTTCACGGTCATCCTGCCCATGGACCTGGAAAAGCGTCTGGAAGCTTCCCGGCCGGACTAGTCACGCACACTCCCTACCGCAACACGCATTTGGACGTTGAACGTGCTGCCATCCGTCTTCCTCCCCACCGGATCCAGGGAGCACGCCGCATAGAAGGCTTGTGGGATTCCCTGTGCGTCGATCAGCAGCTGGGGCCTCTCCAGGTGTGCGATCTCGATGGCTGTCCCGTCCTCGAACTTTAGCTCGAGTGGAGAAAAAAGCGCGTCTTCAGCAATATTCCACCGGATGCCGTCCGGCGAAGTCATGAGGGCCAGGCCGGGCTCGGATCCGGTGACACGCCCACTGAAATCCTTGAACACGGCGTAAAACACTCCAGATTCATTGTGATACCACACGTAGGGGTCCTCGGCCTTGGCCAGCCTGCCGTCGGGCATTCGAACATCGAAGACATACTCGTCCTGCGCCTGGAAAGGTCCGGTGGGGGAGTCTCCGATCGCGACGCCGTGTACACCCCGCCAGTTCGGGTCGTAAAGGTTACCCTTGAAGTACATGAGGTATTTTCCATCGGAGGGGCGGTATACGACGGAGGGATTCACCACGATCAGGTTGTCCGGCAGGGCCTGTGTACCGCGCGGCGAGGGATCGATCACATCTCGCTCTTTGACCCGCGTGCGCGGCTCCAGCAGCGGTGTTTCCGGACGCACAAAATTTCCTGCGACCAGGTCTTGGATGGATGTGCAGGCGATCACTCCGATCATCTGGACCTGCTGGATGCGGTCCCGCTTGCGCAGAGCGGCCCCCGGCGAGCCCTCTGGCTGAGGCCCGGGGTCGCGGGAGCCGATGTAGTATAGATAGTAGGCGCCGTCGAACTTCCGGATGTGGGGATTGTGCACGCCCTGGGCATCCCAGGCATCCGGCTGGCCGTCATGGAGAGCACCGCGCAGAATGATCCTCTGGAATACGAAGTCCCTGTCCGGCCGATCGGATACGGCATGCGCGATCTGGGAGCTCAGAAGCCAGGCATCGCTGAAGGGGGGATTTTGGGGGCCCGCATCGAAGATCGCATAGAACATATGGAAACGCCCGTCCTCGGCCTGAACGACGCTCCCTCCCCAGACGAAGTGGTCGGGATCCTGCAGTGCGGCCGGGCTGTCTATCCGGGTCTTCCCCCCTTCTGCGATCAGCCGCCCTGGAATCGGCTCCAGCGAGAATCGCAGGGGCAGCGATGGCCCCTCAGGCTTCCTGCATGACGCCATCGAGAAAAGGCCCAGGCAGAATATGATGATGAAACTTGGATAAATAGATCGTATTTGCATGCTCCCATTTTCATTGAGATCGCTGCTCAAGTAAAACACAATTTACAGAAAGATGCTTCTATGGGCCGGGAACAAAACCCGGCTCATTTGACAGCCCCCCAGGAACCTTCCTAGAATGATACCTAGATCAGCGTTTTTCAGGGAACATGAAAAAGAGCGGCATGAGGTATACCTCCATCCTCCCCGGCATCATGGTTTTTGTCTCCATGGGCCTGTTCCACTGTGCTTCAACTGCCAAGAAAAATCCCAGCGCCGCTCCTCTGTACAATCTGGGTGTGGAGAGGCAGGCTGTCGGAGACCTGGAGGGTGCGATCGCGGCCTATTCCCGGGCCCTGGACGTGAATCCCGAATATGTCGATGCCCTGGTCAACCGGGGGAACGCGCACATGGACCTGGGAAATCTCTACGATGCCATCGCCGACTATTCTCGAGCCTTGAATCTTGAACCGGACCATTTTACGGCCTACTTTAACCGCGCCAGCGCATATGCTCAGGAGGGCGACCTGGATGCCGCCATCGAGGATTTGACGGCCGCGATCGTACTCAATCCGGAATACGCCTCCGCCTTTTTCAGCCGTGGGATCATCTGGATGGCGAAAAAGGAGTACGATCGGGCCATCGCGGATTTTACACAAGCGGCCGAACTCGATCCCTCACGCAGGGATGCCGCCGCGGAAAAGATCAAAACCTGCCTCACCAAAAAGAAATAGTCTAATATTTGATCTCGGTTTCGACGATAAAGAACTGGTAATGGTCGTAAGCAATATCCACCTTGTATTTGGTGCTGCGGTTGCCGGTGTGGTTGATGAGGACCTCTTCGAGCTTCTGAAAGCCGGGGAAGCGGATCCCGTTCTTCTCGATCCCATAGGTCACGCTCCAGGTGATCTCCCGCCGTAGGTTTCCGATGGTGGAGTCAAGCTCTTCTGAATAGCCCGGGATGGAACGGGGGTCCCACTCGATCTTCAACACGCTGAAGTCCGACGCATCCACCCAGATCCTGCCGAAGCTGTAGTTTTCTTCCCGCTCTTCCGTGGGAGTGGCCGTGATCACGAGTGCGCTGTGGCCCTCCACCTCCTCCCGCCCCGAGATGGTGTAGTCGAAGTACTGCTGCCAGTAGTTGCTCAGGAATCCCACCGGGCCGTACACTAAGTACTGGGCAAAGTAGCGCTGAAGCTCGAGCTGGGCGTCCTTCTTTTCCTTCTTCTTCCCGTTCTCCTCCAGGAGGTCCCGCTTTTCATAGCGTTCCTCCTCCTTGCGGATCATCTGGTAATCGTAGACAAAACTCTTGTCCTGGATCCTCCTCAGCTGGAGTTGAGTGCCGAAGACCATATCTCCAGTGACATTGGAACGCCTGTAGGAGCTCTTCTTGTTGTAGAAATACGTTTGTTCTTTGATGTTCTCGCGGCAGATAAAATCCAGGGCCACGGCCTTGAGACGCTCGCAGTAGTCACCAGTCTTCTGCATGACCTGCCTGAGAAGGGCCGCATCTTTTGCAGAGGTTTTGGCTGGCTCTTGAGGTGCAAGGCTCACGGTCATGAATCCAAAGATGATCAGGAGAGACACGGTCCTGAGCATGGGATTTCCTGCTGGACTCAAAGAAGTTATCATAAGCCCTCCCGATCTCCACAATGTCCCCGGCTCGCATACTCCGACCGAGGTACTACTACGGCTGACTCCAGCCTTTCGTTTATTATGCGGGATTCGGGAAGGATTTTGAAGAGGAAATAGAGCCTAGAACGAGCTGGCCAGAAATCCGCCGATCACGGCCCAGTAGATGGTGGATATGTAGGGGTTGCTGGCGATCTTGCATGTGCCGCTGGCGCACCCGATGAAACGGTAGTAGAGGAAACCGATGACCGCGCCCGCGGCCACGCCCAGGAGTATTTTGATCATTTTCTTTTTGTCCAGTGTTCTGATTTTTTCGGCCATGATTCTCGGCTCACTATATCAGCTAAAGCTTATATTGTCAAATCCCGATCCCCGATCTCCGTCCCCGGCGTCACTCCTTGTGCTCAGGATTAAGTTTGAAGAGAGCGTTGTCCACATCTAGCCCTGTCGCAATGTCTTCGAACTGCATCACGATGCTGCCGTGGTAGGGAGTGATGGCCGTGATCTTGAAAGGGATGCGCAGCCCGTGGAGCTCGCGAAAGTCCTCGTAGATGAAGATCTCCGCCATTTGTGCATCGGAGCCGGGGCGCATCCATCGGGTGTTGGCGTTAAGCAGGTCGCCTGTATCTCCATCCACTGTCACCGTGTATGGGGGCACGCCTCGGGCCGTGAGCTTTAAAACGTAGACCCTGCGCCCGTTCTGTTCCTTTTCCTCCGTGACCTCCATGGTCTCGAAGAACTCGCGCCAGTCGCCGAAAAGGGCCGCGGGATGCTGCAGGCGGGCCTGTGTGTAGAAGCGCCCGTACAGCTCCTGAAACACGAAGATGGTGTTTGCCATGGCGGCCCGCTCCGGATTGAGTGCCAGGCTGATGTGTCCGAATCGTCCGAAGTCCTGATCTTGTAGAAAACGGTCGTATCCGGCCGCTGTCCAGGCGATCTTCCCGTTCAAGCCTGACTGGAGCCGGCTGACTGTCCCTGTGAGGCGGAAGTTCCCCAAGGCCTGGATCGCTGCCGAGGCTTCATCCGACTTGCGGATCCGCAGAACCTCCTCCACTGTGGGCAGGGAAGGTTTATCCCCAAGCAGCGCCTCCCAGACGATCCCCAGAGAGGCCTGAGGGATGCCCGATGACTGGCGGTTGGTCAAGAGCACAAAACCGAGGTCGGATTCAGGCAGCAATCCCACCTGGGCGTTGAAGCCGTCGACTCCGCCCCCGTGTTCGATCATGAGCTGTCCTTTCCACTTCCGGACGAACCAGCCCATGCCGTAGGCCATGCCAGTGCCCAGCTCGAATTGGGGAGCCCAGGTTTCCTGGTGGTTTTCTTCGCTCAGGAGTCGCTTTCCGTTGAAAGTGCCCTTTCCCAGGTGGAATCGTACCCAGTTGGCCATGTCCAGCACATTGGAATTGATGACTCCGGCAGCCCCGATGTTGTCCATGTCCCTGAGGCCCAGGGGCTTGTGACTTTGGCTGGCATCATCCCACAGGTATCCGGTCGCCTGGCGCGGATCCTCGCGCCCGGGACGAACCGAAGAATTCGTCCGATCCATGCCCAGCGGTGTGAAGATCCTTTCCTCAATCAGGGTGTCCCATTCTTTTCCACCTGCTTTGGCCGCGGCCTCTCCGGATGCCAGGTACATGATGTTGGTGTAGTTGAAGCGCTTACGAAACGGTGCCATGGGCTCGGCTTGTGCGGCCAGCCGCAGGGCCTCTTCACGTGTCACGCCGCTGTTGAGCCAAATCAGGTTCATGCGCATGAAACCCGTGCGGTGGCAGAGGAGGTCGCGGATCGTGGCCTGTGCTCCCTCATCGGCGCCTTTGAGATTCAGCTCGAAGTACGGGAGGTGTTTCGCTATCGGATCGTCCCACGCCATTCTGCCCTCGTCTGCCAGCATTCCGATCAGGGCCGTGTTGAACGCCTTGGTAGCGGAACCGATGGCAAAGTTGGTTTCCGGTGTTGCCGGCCTCTGCTCTGCGATGTCCGCCCAACCGAATCCATGGGTCAGGATGATCTTGTCATCCTTGACGACGGCCAGGGCCATCCCCGGCACATGGCGCTCCCGCCGCTCCTGCTCCAGCGTATCGACCAAACGTGAGAGCCGCTGTTCGAGGGTATAGCCCTCTGTCTCCGCTTGAGGTTCCTGTGCAGCGAGAACAGGAACACATAAGAGTAGGATCAGCGTGAATAGTGGCGTCAGCAAGAGTGTGCAGATTGTTGTTTTCTGGGTCCTGGATCTTCCGGGCATCTGGGCCTCCTGTTCGTGTGATAGGTAGGCCCATTATCCCGGAATCAGGCGGGAAAGCAAGTTTAAATGTATGCAGACCTATTCGTTCCTCAGCGAGTCCACCGGATCGGTTATGGCCGCCCGGACAGTCTGAAAACTCACGGTCAGGAGGGCGGTAAGCAGTGCCAGGGCCGCTGCTCCCGGAAATATCCACAGGCTAATTTCGGTGTGATAGGCGAAGTTGTCCAGCCACTTTGACATGGCGATGTAGGCGACCGGCCAGGCGATCAGGTTGGCGAACAGAACTCCCCTCACAAACTCCCAGGATAGCAGCCTCGTGATCTCGGGAACCGAGGCCCCCAGAACCTTGCGGATCCCTATTTCTTTGGTCCGCTGTTCAGAGACCTGGGCGGCCAGCCCGAACAGGCCCAGGCACGACACCAGGATCGCCAGCATGGAAAAATAACGAAAAACGCTCCCTGTCCTCTGCTCTCCGCGGTACATCCGCCCATAGGACTCGTCCAGGAAGCGGTAGGTGAAGGGAAAATCGGGCGAGTACCGGTTCCACACCCCTTCCAGATAGCCGACGAGGGAGGAAAGTTCGCCGCCTGCGGGGCTGAAACGCAGGAATACATAGGAATATCGCTGCGGATCGATCAGAAGGATCAGCGGCCTGATCTCTGTCTGGAGGGGCTGGAAATGGAAGTCCTTGACCACGCCGACGATCTGCCCCTCCCTCAGCCCATCACGGGCAGGGGCAGCGAAGCGTTTTCCCAGAGGAGCATCCATCCCGATCCTGCGGACGGCCTCCTCGTTCAGCACGTAGGCCTGCGAAGAATCGGTGGCGAATTCAGGCGAAAATCTCCTGCCCTCCAGGATCTCCATGCCAAGTGTAGTGAAATAATCGAAATCCACAGAGGCACGCTGGAATTCCCCCTCGTCCTCCGGCTCCTTCCCCTCCCATTCGAAGCCGGAATGCGTGTGTCCGATCTCCATGGGGAGCTGATCCGAGGCTGTAACCTGAAGAATACGGGGATTGGCCAACAGCTCGCTCTTCAGGGCGGTGTACTGGCCGCCCGCAAATCCTCGCAGGGGAAGATAGATCACGTGTTCCCGGTCCATACCCAGGTCGGAGTTGAAGATGTAGCTCAGCTGGCTCGACATTATCAGAGTAGCCGTGATCAGGAAGATGGTGACGGCGAACTGAAACACCACAAGGCCCTGGCGGAGCGTGAACCGCGCTGGCCGCCGGGCCCGCTTTGTCAGGGCTCCCCTCAAGATGCGGACGGGGCTGAAGGATGAGAGCAGCAGGGCGGGGTAGATGCCAGCCAGGATCCCGGAGGCCAACGCCAATGCTAGCAGCCTCAGGAGCAGGCCGGGATTCTGAAGTTGGCCAAGGCGCAGCCCTTTTCCGGTGAGAGAATTGAAGGCCGGTAGGGCCACAGCCACCAGTGCCAGGGCCGCGGCGAAAGCCACCAGAGAAAGGAGGGTGGACTCGCTCAGGAACTGCTTGATCAGGTCTTGCCTTCGGGCCCCTGTCACCTTACGCATGCCGATTTCTCGGGCACGTTGGGATGCCCGGGCCGTGGAGAGGTTCGTGAAGTTGAGGCAAGCCATGGCCAGGATAAATATGGCAATGAGCGTAAAGACGGTGATGGTACGGGCATCCCCTTCGGAAAATGCACCGTACAGATGAATGCGGATCAGGGCCTCCAACTTGAGCTTGGGATCGCCGAACAGCTCGTGAGATTCGAGATAGCCGTACATCTTCTCTTCCGCGTCCTTGAGGGATGTGTCCGCACGGAGCTGTACATAGGTCTCGATCTGAAACCGGCCGAAATTTTCGGGATCGCCATCGTTCCGGGAGAAGTCCTCAAAAGGCCGGAGAAACTCGAACCTGAGGCTCGAGTTGGAGGGGATGTCCGCCAGGACTCCCGTTACCTGGAGGTCTTGCGAGCCATCCATGAGGATGTGCCTTCCAACGGGATCGCCCTCTCCGAAGACTTTCGCGGCCAGCTCCTGTGTGAGGAGGATCGCGTCCGGAGGGGAAAGGGCGGTGTCGGGATTCCCCTCCAGCAGGGGGAAGCTGAACATCTTCAGGAAGGCGGGATCCGCATATGCACCATTTTCTTCGAACTTCATGTCTTCATGGGCGATGAGACCTGCAGTCCCTCTGTAGCGAGCTGAGATCTCGATCTCGGGATAATCATTTTCTAGTGCCGGCCCCAGAGGGATAGCCGTGACGGGCCACATCTGGCCCTGGGCCAAGAGGTTGATCCGGCTGATCTTGTCTGCGTTTTCATGGAAGCGGTCGAAACTCATCTCGTCCCAGACCCAGAGAAAGATGGAGATGCAGACGGCCATTCCTAAGGCCATGCCAGCGACATTGATGAAGGAGAAGGCTCTGTGACGCAGGAGCTGCCGCCAAGCTGTCTTGAGATAATTCTGAAACATAAGAATCCTCCAGATGAGGGAGTGATGTATGTAGGCCGGGAAAGACCTCAGCACCTGCCTGCGGAACCAGCGGTGAGCGGGGCGGGTTCCCTGTGATCTAGTCAGTTCAACAAACTCTTCCTCCAGGTCGCCGTTCAGCAGATAGCTGCGCTCATAGCGAGACATGCGGGCCAGAAGCCAGGAGACAGTTCGGGAAGGTTGCTCCTTTTTTTTCATTCGTACCTCAGCGAGTCCACCGGATTCGCGCGCGCGGCCCGGATGGATTGATATGCCACGGAGATCATGGCGATGGCCAGGGTTGCCAGCCCGGTCAGGAGGAATGTGGCGATCCCGATATCGATGCGGTACGCGAAGCTCTTGAGCCAGGCGCTCACAGCGAAATAGGCCAAGGGCCATGCGATGAGGTTGGCCAGCGCAACCCAGACTGAGAACTCCCGGGTCAGCAGTAACACGATCTCCCGAACGGAAGAGCCCAGGACTTTACGCACTCCGATCTCCTTGGTCCTCTGTTCGGCCGAGAAGGATGCCAGGCCGAAGAGCCCTAGGCCGGCTATGAATATGGCGACCAGCGCTCCAATGCGCACCAGGGACCCGATGCGGCCCTCCTCTTTATAGAGGCGGTCGATGTCCTCGTCGAGGAAGCTGTACTCCAGGGGAAAATCAGGGGCCAGTTCCTTCAGGGTGGTTTCGATGAACCCGACCGTGGCCCTCAGGTCGTCCGACTTCAATCGGATGTACATGTCAGTGAACCAGCCGGGAGCGACCGCCAGGATCAGGGGTTGGATCTCCTCGTGCAGGGAGCGGAAGTGGAAATCTTTGACCACGCCGATGATGAGCCCATCCCGGCCCTCGTCAAAGGGGAGAGGGCAGTGGATCCTCTGTCCCAGCGGGTCTTTTAGTCCCATATAGGCCGCGGCTGCCTCGTTCACAATGAAGGCTTCATCCTCATCCGTGGGATACTCCCGTGAGAAGTAGCGCCCCTGTGTCATCTCAATATCGAAGATGTCTGCATAGTCGTAGTCCACCGAATGGATGGCAAAAAATCCGTCGATGTCGGGATCCCTGCCCTCCCAACTGACGCCTTTGGTCCCGAACCGCTTGAAGAAGGAACCATTCGTCGCGGATACGGCCCGGATATCGGAGCGCTGGAGCAGGCGGGTTTTGATGGTCTGGTAGTTGCCGCGCACGCCGCCCCGCAGTTCCAGGTTGATCACCTGGTCCGTGTTGAGCCCCATGTCCTTGTGGCGCATGAAATGCACCTGTTGATATACAGAGGCCGTCCCTATCAGAAGCAAAACAGATAGGGCGAACTGTGTGACGACCAGCGCCTTGCGCAGCCGCGGCTTCCTGGCCCTTGAGCCCGGGGACCCCTTGAGGACGCCGGCAGGCTGATAGGCGGAGAGGAACAGCGCAGGGTAGGTCCCGGCAGCCAGTCCCGTGAGGAGCACAATGCCTCCCAACAGGACCAGCCCGCCCAGATCGAAAGCGAGGACCAGTTGTTTCTCGAGCAGGGCATTGGCCCTGGGAAGGAGCGCCATCGCCAAAACGACGGCGGCACCACCGGCGAGGCAAGCCAGGAGCAAGGATTCACCCAGGAACTGCCTGACTAATTGGGGACGCACGGCCCCCACGACCTTGCGCAGGCCCACCTCCCTGGCCCGTTTCTCCGATCGGGCGGTGGTCAGGTTGATGAAATTGATGCAGGCCATGATCAGTATCAGTATCCCGATGCAGGAGAAGATGTAGACATAGAGGATGGGGCCCCCGCCGGAAGGCTCATGCAGATGGATGCGCGTCAGAGGATACAGGCTCAGGTCGATCCGTTCAGAGGGGAGATGATCCGTCATCGTGCCGGCGATCTTCTTGCTCACCGAAGCTGCATCGGCTCCGGGCCGGAGCTCCACATAGGTGACGTAGGCATGCACATCCCATTTGTCGATGGCCATTCCCGAGAGGGTCACGAACTCGAAGGGGAGCAGGATCTCGAAATCAAAGATCGTGTTGGGGGGGAGGTCTCCGATCACCGCCGTCACCCTGAAATCGTGCCAGGTCCCCCACCACTCGAAGGACAAGGTCTTGCCGAGGGGATCTTCTTCTCCGAAAAGCTTCTGTGCCGTGCTCTCCGTGAGGACCATGGACTGGGGATCCGAGAGCGGAATTTCGGGGCCTCTCGCCAGGAGCGGGAAGCCGAACATCTCGAAGAACGAGGGATCGACACCCTTCAGCTGGCTGGTGAAGAGCTTATCTTTGTACCGGAGAGGCGCGCTGGCATGCCCGAAGACACGGCACGTGTCGGCGATCTCCGGATTTTCTCGCTCAAGGGCCGGCCCGAGCGGTCCGGGACCATGGTACCAGTAGCTGTCGGTCCCCGCAGGATTCATGAGCACCCTGTAGAGAGAATCTGGATTTGGGTGAAAGCGGTCGAAGCTCAGCTCCTCCTGCACCCAGAGGAAGATTAGGATGCAGGAGGCCATGCCGATGGCCAGGCCCGCGAGGTTGATGGAGGAGAATCCCTTGAAACGGCCGAGATTCCGCAGGGCGGTCTTGAAATAGTTCTTGAACATGATAAAACTCCAGACGGAGGAATACCGTAGATAGGCCGGGAGGGAGCGGAACACCTGGGTGCGGAACCAGCAGCGGGCTCTGCGAGGGCCCTGCTTCGACATCCTCTCCCTGAACTCCTCTTCCAGGTCACCGAGCCAGGAGAACTGGCTCTGATACTGGGACATCCGGGCCAGGAACCAGGATGAGAATCGAGGCGGATTTAAGTCTTGTGTCATTCTATTTCAGAGTTCCCATGGATAGGATTGTTCCTCAGCATCCCGGATCAGCCCCTGTCCGCAGCCGGGTCCGGAAGGCCTTCCCAGATCTTCTGGTGCAGGCTGCGCGTTTCCTGCAGGGCTTCAACGCCGGAGAGTGTGAGTGCATAATAGATCTTGCTGCGTCCGCCCCGCTCCGGAGTGGGCGTGCCCCGGCTCTTGCTCACATAACCTTTGCGGACCAACTGGTCGAGCAGGTTGTAGAGCGTTCCGTAGATAAATTCCTTCTGGGTGACCTCTGTTACTTTCCTGCGGATGGCGACGCCGTAGGCATTGTCCCCGAGCCTGAGGATGGCCGTCAGTATCATCTCTTCCGCAACCGTGAGTTCCTTCATCCCTTATCACCTCGTTTCTATTTATCCGTTAATCACGGACATATGTATATACGTGTCATACGGAGAAATGGTTGCTCCTCGTCTGCCAATGAAAAAAATCATACGAGAGGATCTGAATGGAAAGCTCCGGATTTGACATTTGATCAGGATTGATATCCCTATCCGATAAAGGTAAGATGAGGAATCCAAAATGGATTCGGACTTTACGGAGAGAGGAGAACGATGTCGAAGAATATCCTGAGAACCGGAATGCTGGTTTGTGTAGTGGTTTGCCTTTGCCTTGGTTTGATCGCCGAGGAAAAAGCCAAGGACCCCAACCAGACCATGGATCCGGCCTTGTTCAGCAAGCTCCAGTACAGGTTCATTGGACCCACCCGCGGCGGGCGAGTGACCGCCGTGACCGGGATTCCCGACCAGCCCCAGACCTTCTTCATGGGGACCACGGGAGGCGGTGTGTGGAAGACCACGGATGGGGGGATCACCTGGAACAACATCTCCGACAAGTTCTTCAAGGTGGCGTCCATCGGTTCCGTCGAGGTCGCCCCCTCCGATCCCAATGTCGTCTACGTGGGCACCGGTTCGGCCAGCCCCCGCGGCAACATCTCGACCGGCCGGGGGATCTACAAGTCCACCGATGCAGGCAAGACCTGGGCCCTGGTCGGCCTGGACAGTTTCCTCCAAATCGGCAAGCTCCAGATCCATCCCCAGGACGCGGATGTGGTCTATGCCGCGGTGTTGGGCAACATCTTCGGGCCCAGTGCGGAACGGGGTGTGTACCGCACGCAGGATGGGGGGCAGACCTGGGACAAAGTGCTGTTTGTGGACGAGAAGACCGGCTGCATCGACCTGGTCATGGACCCCTCCAATCCACGCATCCTCTACGCCGGATTCTGGCAGGCGGAAAGAAAGCCCTGGACCATCGTGGACGGCGGCGAGAAGGGAGGCGTCTGGAAGAGCATCGACGCAGGCGAGACCTGGGAGCGCCTGGAGGGCGGGCTCCCCGACGGCGTCGTGGGCCGCGTAGGCATGGCCGTTTCCCCGGTCAATCCCGACCGTGTCTGGGTGATCCAGGAGGCCGAGGACGAGAAAAAAGGCGGCATCTACATGTCCGAGGATGCGGGCAAGACCTGGAAGCGCGTCAACCGCGACCACAACTACCGCCAACGCGCATGGTACTATACGCGGATATTTGCCGACCCCCAGAGCGAACACACCGTTTATGTCCTCAACACGGGATTCTACAAGTCCTTGAACGACGGCAAGGAGTTCCAGCGCATCCGTACCCCGCACGGCGACAACCACTGCCTCTGGATCAATCCGAACGATCCCGGCATCATGATCCAGAGCAACGACGGCGGCTCGAACGTGACCTTTAACGGCGGGCAGTCCTGGTCTACCCAGATGAACCAACCCACGGCCGAGATCTACCGGGTGGCCGTGGACAATCGATTCCCTTACCGTGTCTACGGCGACCAGCAGGACAATTCCTCTATCTCCATCCTGAGTCAGGGCCGTCCCTCCCAGGAGTTCTACTCCGTGGGCGGGGGAGAGAGCGGCCATATCGCGGTGGACCCCCGGGATCCGGATGTGATCTATGCCGGGAACTACATCGGGATCATCACCCGGCTCGACCGGAAGAACGGCCACTCCAAGCGCATCGACGCCTATCCCGAGCTGGCCGACGGCATCGCCCCCCGCGACCTCAAGTACCGCTTTCAGTGGAATTTCCCCATCCGCATCTCCCCGCACGATCCCGACGTGCTCTACATCACCTCCAACCATGTCCACCGTTCGACCGACCAGGGACTGACATGGGAGGTGATCTCCCCTGATCTCACAAACGAGATCGACGCTTACCTCGACCGTCCCGGCGGCCCCATCCAGCACGACACCACCGGTGTCGAGACCTACTGTACCATCTTCGCGTTCGAAGAATCCCCCCAGGAGCCGGGCATGCTGTGGGCTGGTTCCGACGACGGTCGCGTGCATGTCACGCGCGACAACGGAGCCTCCTGGCAGGAGGTCACACCCAAGGACATGCCCAAGGAAGGCACGGTCAACATGTTCGATATCTCTCACAGCCGGCCGGGACGGGTGCTCATGGCCGTATACCGCTACCGGGACAACGACTTCAGTCCCTACATCTTCCGCACCGACGACTATGGAAAATCCTGGGACCTCTTGACCGACGGGAAGAACGGCATCCCATCAGACCATTTTGTGCGGGTTGTCCGGGAAGATCCCGACCGTGAGGGCCTGCTCTATGCAGGAACCGAGTTCGGGATGTTCGTCTCTTTCGATTCCGGCAAACACTGGCAGCCATTCCAGCTCAACCTCCCGCTGACCCCCGTCACCGACCTCATGGTCTATCGCAAGGACCTGGTCGTGTCCACACAAGGCAGGGCCTTCTGGATCCTGGACGATATCGGATTCCTGCACCAGGTCCAGCAGGTTGATGGGGATAAATCCATGGCACTCTACCGGCCGGAGGATCCCTACCGGACCCAGGTGCGCGGCACATTGGGGCGGCTGGCCGTCTATGCCCGATTCAAGGAGAAGCCCAAGAAGTTCAAGCTCGAGATCCTGGATGCGGAAGACAAGGTGATCCGCACCTATGACAAGCTCAAGGCCGAGGAGGGGCTCAACCGCTTCTCCTGGGATCTTGCGCATAAACCGCTGGAGAAGATCCAGAAAGCCATCATATCTCTGAGTACCACCGGAGGCCCCAGGGCGGTACCTGGCAAGTATTCTGTGAGGCTCACGGTCGGGGAGGAGAGCCTGGCCCAGCCCTTCGAGGTGCTCAAGGATCCCCGCTGGGAGCACATCTCCGTGGCCGACCTCCAGGAACAGTTCGACCTGCAGGTCGAGGCCGGCAAGGCGTTCACGCAGAGCCATGACCTGATTAAGGACGTGCGCGACATCCGCACCCAGGTCAAGGACATCTCCTCTCGGGCGGAAAAGGCCGGCTACAGCGAGGACATCAAGAAGGCGGCCGAAGAGCTGAACAAAAAGCTGACGGCCCTTGAGGAAGACCTCATCCAGACCAAGAACGAGAGCGGCCAGGATCCCATCAACTACGAGGTCAAGCTCGACAATCAGCTGGCCTATGTGTACTCCTCAGCCCATTCTCAAGATTCCAAGCCCAACCGGTCCATCCGGGAGCGTTTCGAGGAACTCAAAGCCCAGCTGGACAAGGCTGCAGACGCCTTCCGGACACTCGAGTCAGGGGACCTCAAGGCTTTCGAACAACTCCTGCAGGACAACAGCATCCCCCGGATCATCTATAAAGAGAAGAAATAGGCGGCCCATATCTGCAAGGAGAGATGATGGACCCGGAGCTCCCAGAGATCTTCTTCGAGATCCATTCCGGACTTCCCCGCGAAGGGCCCGGCTGTTTCGAGGCCACACAGCGGGCCTTCCATATGCTCGATCTTTCAGAATTTCCTGCGATCCTGGATGCGGGCTGTGGGCCGGGCCAGCAGACCATAGACCTGGCTTCTCTCAGCCTTGGCCACATCACGGCGCTCGACAATCACAAGCCCTATCTCAAAAGGGTCGAGGCACGGGCCAGGGAACATGGCATAGGGGACCGGGTGACCACCTGCCTGGGCGACATGGCCAAGCTGCCGTTCGCACCGGCATCCTTCGATGTGATCTGGTCTGAGGGAGCCATCTACATCATCGGTTTCCAGAAGGGACTGGAGCTCTGGAGGCGTTTTCTCAAGCCCGGCGGATTTGCGGCCGTGACCGAGATCACCTGGCTCAAACCGGATCCCCCGGTCGATCTGGCCGAGTTCTGGAGAAATGCCTATCCCCCCATGGGGGATGCGGCTGAGAATGCCTCCCGCATCTCTCGGGCCGGATACGATCTGCTGGGACATTTCCCCCTTCCCAGCAGCGCATGGTGGGACGACTATTACGGTCCCATCGAGGCTAAGCTGCCTTCTCTACGCGACAAGTACCGTGACCAGCCTGACAAGTTGGATGTTATTGCGATGGAGGAGGCGGAGCTGGACCTCCACCGCAGGTATGCGGACTATTACGGATATGTATTCTATGTGATGCGCCGCTCCTGACGAGGGGGCCTCCGTCTGAAGGCCCATTGCTCCGGTGGCGCCGCGTGCGACTTAGAGGCGCGCCAGGATCGCGGCCGTGCTCACCACCTCGGCGTACGACCCGGACAGCGCGCTCAGGGTGGAGGCATGCACGTCCTGCGCGCTGACTTCAGTATCTCCAAATTTCAGTGCCCTGGTGGCGCAGGCATCGTGGGCCACGATGACCTCGAAGTCATAATCGCTGGCGGCTCGGGCCCCCGCCTCCACACACATTTGGGTCTGCATCCCACAGATCACCACGGTCTCGATCCTGTTCGCCTTGAGAAACTCAAGGAGGTCGGTGTCCTTGAAGGCGTTGGCGTGGTCTTTGGAGATGACTTTTTCTCCAGGCTTTGGTGCGACATCCGCGTGGATCTCACCGCCCGGCTCGAAGTTGTGGCGGACATGGATGACGAGTTTTCCTTTCTCGCGGAAAGCCCGGAGCAGTGCCTGCGCGTTGTGGCTAGCTGCCTCGGGCTCGACCAGCGGCAGCCTTCCCTCGGGAAAATAGAAGTTCTGGATATCGATGATCACCAGGGCTGCGGCATCAAAGGTCTTTTCATTCTGGAGGGCCGGGGCCGGCATCACGAACGAATACAAGATCAGGCTCACAAGCGCATAGATCATTTTCGGCATCGAGGACCTCCTCCATCCTTGATTACAGCCGCGACAAGAATTTGTCAAGGCGAAAGCGATGGTTTAAGATTCAGTTGACCATGAACACGAAGCTCACACACATGCTGTTGGGATCCGCTCTTTGTCTATTTGTGGCGGGTGCCTTGGCCCAGGACAAGAATCCAGTTTTTCCCGGCGCTCATGAGCGTACTCCCTCTTTGTCCCAATATTTCTCCTGGATCAACAACACCAATGAGGGAAGCACGGAGCGGCAAACCCTCGTCAACCTGGATTTCTTCCGGTGGTTGAAAGATGAATATGGGATGCAGCTGGATATCTACGTTGTCAGCGCTGGCGCCATAGACAAGGCCCGCTGGTACGGCAGCATGGATTCCCCAGAGTTCAGGCGCCAGTTTCCCAATGGATTTGAGGCCATATTCCAGAAGGCCGAAGCCATGGGAACCCGGCTGGGCACATGGGGCGGCCCGGACGGCTTTGGCGATACTCCGGAGGAGGAGCAGGCCCGCATCGACATGATCGTGGAACTTTGCCGGGATTACAGATTCCAGCTGTTGAAATTCGATGCGGTCGTGGGACAGCTGCGGGACGAAAAACAGGATGCGTTTGTCAGGATGATGACGGAGGCCCGGCGATTCAGCCCAGACCTGATCCTGCTCAATCACCGCCTCAACCTCAACCAGGAGGCTAAGAAACATGTGACCACATCTCTCTGGGAGGGGGCGGAGACCTACATCGATGTCCACATGTTCAATCGAGGCGTGACCGCACCTCATCACAGGGCCGGTGCCCTGTCACGAAATCTGGTGCCCGGGCTCAAGCGCCTGACAGAAGACCACGGGGTGTGCCTCTCCTCCTGCCTCGATTACTGGGAGGACGACCTGATTCTACAGGCCTTCAATCGATCGCTCCTGCTCTCTCCCCAGTTGTACGGAAATCCCTGGTTCCTCCGGGATGACGAGTACCCGAAACTTGCCCGAATCTTTAACCTGGCCCGTAAGTACGGGGAGATCATGGTCGATGGTATCGTCTTACCCGAGGATAGATACGGGGCCAAGGCGGTCAGCCGGGGAGATGGTGAAACGCGATTGATAACGCTCCGGAACCTCGCCTGGGAGCCCTTTGAAGCGACCCTAAAGCTGGATGAGGAGATCGGGTTGGATTTAGGGGGCGCGATCGAAGTTCGCCTTCTGCACCCGGTCGAGCGGATTGTGGGTGTTTTCCAGAGGGGAGACGAGATCCCGATCACGGTCGAGCCTTTCCGCTCCGGTCTTGTATTGGTCTCGCCACTAGGTCGGGGCGGGATAGGCATTCTAGGCTGCGACTATGATGTGATCCGTGCTGTCCCTGGAAGGCCAGTGGAAATCGCCGTGAAAGGGATGCCCGGAACCTCCCATTCCATCCGCCTGCAATCCGGAGGCGGGCGTTTCAGCAGGGCTGTCCTTAATGGGATTGAGATCCCCGATCTGTTGGAAGGAAAGGTTGTCCGTGTGTCTTTTCCGGGCATAACCCTGGCCGAGGCCTATCACAGGAAGCTCGCCGACCTGGATCCGGTCCCGGTCCCTCCCGATGCGGAGGCGCTCTATGAGGCCACCATGTTCGCGGCCGACAACAATGCCCTGGAAGTGCGCTCGCTGCTGAGGTCGGGTGAAACGAACATCTCAGAGGTCAGGGCCGCTCGGGATTCCTTCCTGAAGCAGGAGCTATTCGTCGACAGAGGACTCTGGGACCGTTACATGTTCGATGGAGACCTGAACACGGCCTTTTATTCGAGCCGGCGTTGGCGTGCTTTTGGTGCGGTCAACCGCGGTTCTCTGAGGCTGGACTTCGGGGTTCCGATTTCCATTGACGAGCTGGTTATTAACGTGGGGAGCGAACACGCTCTACAACCTTGGAAGACAGAGGAGGCCGTGTTCCTGGAAACGTCCTCAGACCTGTCAGATTGGATGGCCCATAAGATCCTGGCCGGCAAGGTGATGAAAATAGAGCTCGATCCCTCAAGCCCCATCAGATATGTTCGCTTCAGGGGATTTCCTGAAAAGGTCCTGGAGGTCGAAGCATTCCTGGACGGGGAGTCGCTTGAAAGGTTGAAATGGAGGGGGTCCCATCTGTTCAGCCCGTTCATCCGAATCAAGGTCTTTCGTGCCTGGGAGTCTTCCTTTAAGCTGAGTCAGATCCCAAAGGGCAGTTCTCTGGCCATCGCCCTCGAAGGAGAGCATGGTGTCGAAGGCGCCTATGCTGCCGTCCGCGTCGATGGCAAACCTGTCGGAGCCCCGGACAGAAGCCCATCCTTTCCGGGGAATCCTTGGGAAAACACCATCGACAATGCCTCGTCGCACTACACGTATTATGTTCCCCTCGATGAGGGTATGGTCGATCGAAAGATCGATGTGGTCGTGTTGGGAATTGATAAAGAGCACCTGGACTTCATGCCTAGCGTCTACATAACCGCCCACCCAGCTCCCTATGTGGCCAAACAGCTTCTTCTGCACAGATAAAGGAGGGAAGATCACTCGAACTTGAGCGTCTCTGAAGGATCTGCACTGGCCGCCTTGAAAGCCTGGAAGCTGATGGTCAGCTGGGCGATGAGCAGGGCCGACGCTCCGGCCAGCAGGAAGATCCAAACCTCGATGCCGATCCGGAATGCAAAGTCCTGCAGCCAGCGGTACATGATGTAGTAGGCCACAGGGAGAGCAACAAGAAAGGCGATCAGGATGAGCCGGGCAAAGTCCTTGCTGAGCAGGATCACGATCTTGGTAGCCGTGGATCCCAGCACCTTGCGGATGCCGATCTCCTTGGTCCTGAGCTCGGCCGTGTAAGCCGACAGCCCGAACAGTCCGATGCTGGCGATCACGATCGCCAGGGCGGAGAAGATCCCGAATATCTGTCCGGAGGTCTGCTCGTTATGGTAGAGCTCGGCAAGCTTGTCATCCAGGAAGTAGGAGCTGAAGGGCTGTTCCGGCGCGAACTTGTTCCAGATCTCCTCCAGCGATCCCAGTACGGAGCGTGTGTCCTCCGGCCTGAAACGGAGGTTGAGAAGAGGGTAGATTCCCCGCTGCCGTTCGGGCACGTTCTCGAAGGAGAACATGGCGAAGGAATCGATGTCTTCATGCAGGGAATTGTAGTGGAAGTCCCTGAAAACCCCGACCACCGTGTAGTCTCCCAAGGGCTCTCCCGGATCGCCAATGCGTTTGACCTTCATACCCACCGGATCGGTCCAGCCGAACTCCCGGATTGTGGCCTCGTTGATGAGGACGTTCCACGTGTCGTCAAATTCTTTCTGGAATCCACGGCCGTCCACGATCTCGATGCCCATGGTCTTGATATAATCGTCGTCTATCGTGATGGCGCGTGTGGTCTTGATCTCGGAATCCTCCTGCGCCTGGAACATGACGCCGTAGTAGAACCCGCCCTGGATATCAGTGTTGGAGCCTGCGATGTCCAATACACCGGGGATGCGGAGCGCTTCCTGCTTGAAGGCCTCGCCTTGTGGCCCCAATGAGTAGGCCCTCTCCACGACCATCATGTTCTTCCCCTCGAATCCCATGTCTTTGTTCTGCATGAAGCTCATTTGTCGCGAGACCAGAAAAGTCATGGAGATGAGGATGATCGAGATGGCGAACTGGAAGATAACCAGAATGTTGCGCAGTCGCACCCCCTTGCGCGAGGTGGAGAAACGGCCCTTGAGTACGGTGGCCGGACGGTAGGCAGACAGCATGAAGGCCGGGTAACTCCCGGCCAGGAGGCCTACGCCGATTCCCAGCGCAAGGAGACCGAGAAGGAAAACGGGATTCCTTAGGAAGTCGACCTCGAGCTGCTTGCCGGCCAGCTGGTTGAAGACCGGCAGGATCAGCTGGATGAAAACCGCGGCAAAAACCATGCTGAGGAGGCTGACCATGAGGGATTCCATCAGAAACTGTCGGATGAGCGAGCCGCGCAGGGAGCCCACGATCTTGCGGATCCCCACCTCGCGGGCGCGCTGGACGGCACGGGCCGTGGCCAGGTTCATGAAGTTGATGCAGGCGATGACGATCAGGAAGAGAGCGATGGCGATCAGGATGTAGACATACATGATGTTGCCATTGGGCTTGATCTCGTTCGTGAGGTGCGAGGTCAGGTGGATGTCCCCGATGGGCTGGAGAAAATAATCATACCCGTTGCCGGCCGCCACGTATTCCTGATAGGAGATCCCGGAGCGGGCCTGGATCTGACCGGCTGCATAGCGCTCCACCAAGTCCGGCATCTTGGCCTCGATGGTCTCGGGCGAGGTGCCGTCCTTTACTCGGATGTAGGAGTACACAGCGAACGAGGCATAGTTGGGCTGCTGCGCGATCCCTGTGAGCTCTAGCGACCCCACAAAGTCAAATTCCATGTGCGAGTTCTTGGGGACATTCTCGCAGACACCCGAGACCAGGAACTCTCCCTGCGGAGTCGAGATGCGCTTTCCCAGCGCGTCCTCATCGCCGAAATAGCGGAGGGCCGTCTCTTCCGTTATCACCAGCCCATTCTGGCTGGAAAAGACCTGCTCGGGATCTCCCTCGATCAGGCGCAGGTTGAAGAATTCGAAGAAGTTATTGGCCACGAAGAAGATCTTGTTCTCCTCGAAGGTCTGGTCCCCGTACTTAAAAACCACCGCGCCGTTCACGCTGAAGAACCGAGTCATCTCTTCGATCTCAGGGAAATCGCTGAGCATGGCCTCCGGGATGGAGTGCGGGATGATGGCGTAGAAGACCACATTGTCCGGATAGATGCGCTCCAGGGCCACCCGATAGAGGTTACCTGCATCTTCGTGGAAGTTGTCGTATGAAAACTCGTCCATGACATGGACCGTGATCAGGAAGAAGCAGGCGATCCCCACCGATAGTCCGACGATGTTGATGACCGAAAATAGCTTCCGCTTCCAGAGATTCCTCAGGGCGACCTTAAAAAAGTTTGTGATCATGGCACAACTCTCCTTCTTATAGTATACGTGAGGAATTGTGGTTCGGTTTCCACGATGGCGTCAGTTCAACCATCGTCATGAAGGGAAAATATTATGCCCCAATCGATGGGAACTGAGCTTGACGCCTTTTGCCCCCAAGGCTAATATGAGCCTCAGACGCTCCCTGGGCGTTCGGCGACTTTGCCGGATGGAGCAGAGGCCTGGGCCTCGAATTCTGATTACTTCTTTGTGGGATTCCAGGTGCCGGAGGAGCCGTCTTCGGCCTCCCACTCGCCCTCCATGGTGCTGCCGGACGCCTCCATCGCAAAACTTACGATCAGGTCACCCACGGGGGTTATGGCCGTTGCCTTGAAGTTCAGGACATCGTCGATCAGCGTGGCCTCTTCGATCGCGCAGTCCAGGTAGCCCATGTCGTCTTTGATAGACCCCGTAATGCCGTCACCCTCCTGTTCCAAGACCAGCGTCAGGACCAGCTCGGCTCCTGCGCTTTCGGCATACGTGGTCCCTTCCCATATCCCGGTCAGATCAGCTGCCTCGTAGGCATTCAGCATACCGTAGCCAAAAGCAAGGATCGTCATCAGTAGAATAAGGTGCTGTTTTTTCATCAATGTCTCCATCTTCTATTTTATCACTAATACGCATGGATGGGGAATTTAGTTCCATGCAAGGAAGCCATAGGGCTGATATCCTGGTATAATGCTGGGAATTATTTAATTCGATGATCGAGGACTCAAGAGAATGTACAGACGGCTGCGCAACATCCCCGCCCGGATCCCGTTCCGGGTCTTTGCCCAGAACCTGCGCCTGCGCGGCCTGTGGGGAAACGTGCGAGAGGCCCTTGCCGGCTCGGATCAGGACTTCACTTCCCTCAAGCTGAACAAGGCCATCTTCCTGCTGGCACTGCCCATGGTGCTCGAGCTGGTCATGGAGTCGGTGTTCGCAGTCGTAGACATCTTCTTCGTGTCCAAGCTGGGAGCCGGTGCGGTGGCTACGGTTGGGATCACGGAATCCCTCCTGACCATCATCTACTCGCTGGCGATCGGTCTGTCCACCGCCACCACGGCTTTGGTCTCCCGCCGGATCGGAGAGAAAAATCCTGATGGTGCGGCCATCGCCTCAGTTCAGGCAGTCCTGGCCGGGATTCTGATCTCACTCCTCATCTCCGTGCCGGGAGTCCTGTTCGCCAAGGATATCCTCAGGCTGATGGGATCTGCTCCCGAAACCATACAGTCTTTTTCCGGGTACACGGCGATCATGTTGGGGACCAATGTCATCATCATGCTGCTCTTCATTATAAACGCCGTGTTCCGCAGCTCTGGTGATGCCGCTGTCTCCATGCGGGTTCTCTGGCTGGCCAACAGCATCAACATCGTGCTGGATCCCTGCCTCATCTTCGGGTGGGGGCCGTTCCCCGAGATGGGCGTCCAGGGAGCCGCCATCGCTACCAATATCGGCAGGGGGTTGGCCGTGCTGTACCAGTTCTACCTCCTATTCAGGGGTGGGAAGCGGGTGCAGATCCGGGGGGGGAACCTGAAGTTCGACTTCGGGGTCATGAAGCGCTTGATCCGGCTGGCCGTGGGGGGCATCGGCCAGTCTCTGATCGCCACCTCCAGCTGGATCGGCATGGTCCGGATCGTATCGGTCTTTGGCAGCGCGGTCCTGGCCGGCTACACCATCGCCATCCGGATCGTCATCTTCTCGATCCTGCCGGCATGGGGCCTGAGCAACGCGGCCGCCACCCTTGTGGGTCAGAACCTGGGCGCCAAGAAACCGGAACGGGCCGAGCGGGCAGCCTGGCAGACCGGCAGGCTCAACATGCTGCTCATGGGTGGGATCGCGATCTTCTTCGTGGCCTGGCCGGGCTTTTTCATCCGGCTTTTCATCCAGGACGCTGCGGTTGTCGCATCCGGAATCCTCTGCCTGCGCTGGCTGGGTTACGGCTTTGTGTCTTATGGCCTGGGGATGGTCGTGGTCCACTCCTTCAACGGGGCCGGTGACACAGCCACTCCCACCTTCATCAACATATTCTGCTTCTGGTTGTTTGAGATCCCGCTGGCTTATTTCCTAGCCCTTCCCCTGGGGCTGGAGGAGCAGGGTGTCTACATCGCCATCCTGGCCGCGGAGACCATGATGACCATAGCAGCTGTCGTGCTCTTCCGCCGGGGCCGCTGGAAGACCCGCGAGGTGTAATCAGGGCCACTGCCCTTTGAATTGGGGGACCCACCCAACCACCCCATGCAATTCAAAGGACAGCGGGCCTGAAATAGCGAGTTTTCCATGCGATCCAAAAGGGTGCAGGCTTGTGGCTGCAAGCTGCTCCCTCCATCAAAATTGCATTTTTGGGTGAATTGGTTTAAGACAATAGCGGGAGGGCAAACAAATGAAAACCAGATTTCATTCCATAATCCTGATCCTGGGATTGGCCCTGGCCTTTCTGCCGCTTCAGTCTCAGGACCAGCCCCTGATTTCCATCGAAAAGGTGGCAGGGGACGTATACTGCCTGTACGGACAGGGGGGCAATATCGGCATCCTGGAGGGGGAAGATGCGCTGCTGGTGATCGATTCCCAGTATGCCCGCAATGCACCCGAGGTGCTGAAGGCCATAAAGGAGATGAGCCCCAAGCCCATCAAGTTCCTTGTTAACACCCACTATCACGGCGATCATATGGGTGGGAATCCCATCATCGGGAAAGGGGCCGAGATCTACAGCCATGCCGCATGCAAGGCCTCCTTCCTGAAGGGCCTGAAGCCGGAGCAGTCTCCGGAGGCCATGGGTGCCCCGGGTACGACCTATGAGGAGGAGATGGGGATTAAGGTTGGAGGGGAGACCGTCAGCCTGCTTCATCCCGGTGCGTGTCACACCTCCGGCGATACGGTTGTGGTGTTCAAGCAGGCCAAGGTCATCCACGCAGGCGACCTGTTCTTCCATGGGATGCCCCCTTATATCGATGTGGCCGACGGCGCCAATACGCACAACTGGTTCCGCACTATCGACTCTCTGGCAGAAAAATATCCGGACTACACACTCATCCCCGGACACGGCAGGGTAACGGGCATGAAGGACTGGATCGCGTTCTCGGATTATTTGAAGATGCTGCGCGAGAAGGTCTGGGCCGCCATACAGGCCGGCAAGAGCAGGGAAGAGACCATGGAGTCCGTCGACCTCTCCAGTTTTGCTCAGATCAAGGACACGGGAGAGTTCCTCACCAAGAGGAACAACGTGGGTTGGGTCTACGACGAGATGTCGAATCAGAAAAAGGAGTAATAGAGAGGACAATAAAGGGGACAGGTGCATTCAACCCGCTGTACACCCGTCCTCTTTTTGCTTATTCGTAGATGAAGTGGGCAGTGGCACGGCAGTCCCGGTCCGTGGACAGCCTCACCCAGTGAGCGGCATATCCTGCCGGGAACTCATGCACTCGCACCTCTCCGGGCTCGACGGATATTTCGTTGTAGGTCTTCCAGAGCCCGCCTCCGCTGATGTCGACCTCGATCCTGAACGCTACAGGCTCCAGGGACAGATGTGAGAGCTCCACACGCTTGCGGTCGTAACCGGTCATGAGATAGGGATCGGATGGCTTGGACGCGTGAACATCGGTGTTGCGCCAGGGCCCACCTTTCCCCCGCGGCTTCCCGAGTTTCCACAGGTCATCGACCGTGCCCAGCCAGAGGCCGGTCTTGCCGTCTTCACTCCTAAAGACATGTCCATCTGCGGGCGTGTCCTGGAGGATGCCGGAGATGACGAGCAGTCCCCGCCAGGAACAGAAGTCGTAGATCCGGCGCTCGTGCGTGCAGACCGGCTTGATGCCGGCGATGCCTCCGGAGATGTCTCGCGGCAGCTCGTAGAAGGTGCCGTGACAGTTGAGCAGGCTGCGTTCCGTGACCACCTCCCGGATGCCGCGCGGCCACTCTCCGTTCACGGGATTGTCGTAGTAGGGATCGCTCCTGGGTAAGCGGAAACGCCGGCCGTCCTGATCGATTAGAATTACGGACGCCTCATCGAGCTCGAAATCCGGCTCTCTAATATACGCTTCCTTGAGAAGGGCGCGTGCGGCTTCCGGATCCTCGGTTTTCTCCATTCGAAGATCCGCCCCCATCAGATAGCGTCCCAGTCGTTCCCCCCCACCCTCAGGATCCAGGCCGGCGGCAAGGAATTCCAGCGGGCCGTCCTCGCGGTCGGAGATGCGGATGGTCCCGAATGTGTAGGCCTCCCTGGTTTGGGCGGCCGGGAGGGCTGCGAAGATGGGGTCAGCGCTGTCATCGGATCGATATTCCGTGTCTAAATAGTGGAAATAGGCCGTCGCACCGCGGCAGTCGCTGTCTGTCTTGATCCGGACCCAGGCGGCCTCGATGTCTGCCGGAAAGATCTGGAAGGCATACCCGTGCGCGGGCACCGAAATGCTTCCGATCTCCCTCCAATCCCCTGAACCGAGGCCGTCGATCTCGAGCGTGAATAACATGGGATGTTCACTTTCGTGGGCCAGGTGGAGGGCCTTCCAGTCGAATCCCTGGAAAAGGAAGGGATCCGAGGCATGCCCTGCCTTCACGTCGTCCTCGAGCCAGACACCGCCGAATCCGGACACAGGTCCCAGGTCCGCCAGGTCGGCCGGGTCCAGGAACCAGAAGTTGGACTGGGCCTGTCCCACCAGGGCGTTGTCGAACTTGGAGGCATCGTTGCAGCCCATGACCAGCCTGTCTTTCCAGAGGCAGAAGTCCACGACCATCTTGAGGTAGGACGAGAGGGGGCGGAGGCCCGAAGTGTCGAGTGGCCGGAAGGTCAGGGGGAACTCCCAGAACATGCCGTGCATGGTCATGAGGGCCCGGTCTTCTCCGATCTCCCGGATGCGGGGCCACTCCGTGTGCCAGCCGTGTTTCCCATCATAGGTGAAGCTGGCCTTGGGCAGGCGGAAGGTCGACCACTGCCCGCGGTGACGGAGCTTGAGCTTCACCGAACGTTCGTCCCAACCGGAAGCCCAGATCGGGTCCTCCTCATTGGCGGCACCGTGGATGCCTCCAGGTCCCGTGACCTCCGTGAACTGGCTTTCCTCCACGAGAGTCCAATCACTGCCGTCCCACTCGGCCAGAGAACCCGAGCCCATGACATTCGGATCCTGCCAGCCGGAGGCCCCGTTGTTGGAGGCCACGAGAACTCGCTGGCTCGAGTAGGCCCCCTTGCCGTGGTAACCGGGCATGAGGTCGGGTGTCCCCTCTTGATGCCTGTCGGGGAAGAGGGTTTTAACCCTCAGGCTGTGTACATCCACCTCGTAGAGACCTTCTTCCATGGTAAAGAAATAGACCTTGTTCTGCGGATCAGCCAGGTGGCGGGCCGTGGCGGTGAGGCGGCCGAGCATCTGTTCCGGCTTGACGACCCGGACGCCCCCTTTGTGATCGATGAAGTGGGGCCCGATGATGAGCTGCCGGGATTCGGAATGGATCATTCGATTGGCGGGTGTGCCTCCGACGCTTTCAGGATGGATCGACAGGCCCAGGCCCCTGTCGAGGGAGTAGAGCTTGTCGTCACTCCCCTCGGGCCTGTGAGGCGAGTAGGTCACAGCCCAAAGCCGGCCTGCCCAGGGGACTACGGCCCCGATCCCGCACTCGTTTTGGGAGTTTGATACCGCTAAGTGCGGATAGATCCCGCTCACCAGGGGGTGAGAATCAGGCCCTGAATTTGGCGTACATCCAGCTAGGCCGATCAGGGTGGCGCAGAGGATCAGGATTAAATGTCGTATTTGCATCAGGATCATGTGATCTAAGGAGGGATGGCCATTCTAAGCCTTAATTGGACCTGTCCCCTTTTTCTTTCCTAATAGGGGCCTGAATGCACCTGTCCCCTTTATCTATTTTTACTTCAGGCCGCGCTTGCGCAGGAGCGGGTCGATCTTGGGCTCTGCTCCGCGGAAGCGCAGATACATGGCCATGGGGTCGTCGGTCCCGCCGGCGGCCAGGATGTTCTTCCGCAGGGAAGCGGCCGTCTCTTGATCGAACAGGCTCGTCTCCTTAAAAGCCTCGAAGGCGTCCGAGTCCAGGACCTCGGCCCAGATGTAGCTGTAGTAGCCGCTGGAGTATCCGCCCGCAAAGATGTGCTGAAAGTAGGTGCTCCTCCAGCGCGGGATGATCTCGGCGATGAGCCCGATCTTGTCCATGGACGCCTTCTCGAAGGCGCCGGCCTCGTGTTCCTCGATCTCGGTCAGCACGTGCCAGTCCATATCGAGGAAGCAGGATGCCAGGTATTCGATGGTGGCGAAGCCCTGGTTGAAGTGGCCCGCGCTCTTGATCTTTTCGAGCAGCTCATCGGGGATGGGCTCACCCGTCTCGTAGTGGAGGGCATAGGATTTGATCACGTCAGGATGGGAGGCCCAGTGTTCCATGATCTGGGAGGGGAGCTCCACAAAATCCTGCGGGACCGAGGTGCCCGACAGGGGGCGGTACGTGCAGTCGGAGAGCAGCCCGTGCAGGGCATGCCCGAACTCGTGGAACATGGTCAGGGCCTCGTCGTAGCTGATCAGCGCAGGCATGTCTCCCGTGGGCTTGGAAAAATTGCCGTGGTTTGCGATCACCGGCCGGATGTCCGTGCCGTCCTGCTTGTACTGCTTCCTGTAAGCGTTCATCCAGGCGCCGCCCTGCTTGCTTTCGCGGGGGTAGTAGTCTGTGTACAGGACGCCCACATGGGTGCCGTCGGCTTCCTTGACCTCGAAGGCCTGGACCTCATCGAGGTAGCGGGGGATGTCCGGGATCTCCGTGAAGGTGATCCCGAAGAGCTTGTTGGCCACGTCGAACATGCCCGTACGCACGTTCTCGAGCTTGAAATAGGGCCGGATGGCCTGGTCGTCCAGGTCATACTTGGCCATCTTGACCTTTTCGGCGTAGTACCACCAGTCCCAGGGCTGGAGCTGGAACTTCCCGCCTTCCCCATCGATCATGGCCTGCATGTCCTTGACCTCTTCTTGGGCACGGGCCAGGGCCGGCTTCCAGACCTGCAGAAGGAGGTCGTAGACATTGCCTGCTTCCTTGGCCATGTTTTCTTCCAGGATAAAAGAGGCATGGCTCTCATAGCCCAGGAGGTTGGCGCGCTCTACCCGGAGGGCCGCCATCTTGGAGGCGATGGCCTTGTTGTCGAAATCGTTGTTGTTGTTCCCTACATTGGTGAAGGCCTTGAATATCTTCTCACGGAGGTCGCGCTTCTCGGAATACATGAGGAACGGGACGAAGCTGGGCTTGTGCAATGTGAGCAGCCATTTGCCCTCGTGCCCCTTGGCCTGGGCGGCCTCGGCATACCCGGCGATGAAGCCCTCGGGCAGTCCGGCCAGGTCGCCTTCCGACTCGAGCACCATCTCGAAAGCATTGGTGTCGTTCAGCACGTTCTGACTGAACTTGACGGTCAGGACCGACAGCTCTCCGTCGATCTCCCGGAAGCGGGCTCTTTTGTCTTCGGGCAGGTTGGCGCCGCCCCTGACAAAGCCCTTGTATGTTTTTTCCAGCAGCATGGCATCCTCTGGGTTCAGTTCCAGGGAGTCCTTCTGTTCGTACACGGCCTTGACCCGCTCGAAGAGCCCGGGGTTCAGGTTGATGTCCAGCCCGTGCTTGGTGCGGACAGGGGCCAGCTCTTCCTCGATCACCTTCATCTCGTCGTTGATGTGGGCGCCGATCAGGTTGTCGAACACGTTGGTGACCTGAGCCAGCAGAAGGCCGCTCTGGGCCAGGGCAGCCGCAGTGTTTTCGAACGTGGGTTCTTCCGAATTGTCCACGATGGCCGCGATCTCCTGCTTGTGCTGCCTCATGGCCTCCGCAAAGGCCGGGCGGTAGTGTGCGTCCGTGATCGATTCGAATGGCGGCACTCCGAAGGGCGTGTCGAACTCGGCGAGCAGTGGATTGTCCACGGCAGCCTCCTCTTCCTGGCCGGGCTGGGTGCATGACACGGTCATGGCCAGCAATCCCAGGCCTAGTACAAAGATAACACAAGCGTTTTTCATGGTCTTTTCCTCTTGGTTGGTGTCGGTGTTGAATTCTTCCGCATGGCGGTACAGAAAGTATATCCAAAACCCGACAAAATGCAACATGACCGCTCTTTAAGTGGGAGGCCATCCCCTGCCCTGGCGCCGAGGCCCTCCAGGGCCACCGGAAATTTTGGAGGGACCGAAAGCATCGCTTGAGATAAGGGAGGGATTGTGATTATGATAGAGGCTCAAGGAGGAGGAGCATGCCCGCCGATACGAACTTGACATCCCTGCCGCCCCAGGACTTCGTGGCCTTCTGCCGAGCAGAAGGTATCCGCCGCTTTTCTCTGGTGACGGACGCAGAAACCGGCCGTGTGATGAGCTCGCATCCACAGCTCCAGCCGCTGGCCGATTTTTTGGGATCCGACACGCGGGATTTCCTGCAGCACGAAGGGCTGTTCTTCCAGATCACACCGGAACACGACACGCTGCAGGGAGCCTTCGTGCATAGGACACGGCGCGGGCAGGCGGCAGGCGGGGTCCGGTACTGGCACTATGCCACGGTCGAGGAGTATCTGCGAGACGGCCTGCGTCTGGCCAAGGGGATGACGCGCAAGAACGCCCTGGCCGGGCTCTGGTGGGGCGGTGGCAAGGGCGTCATGGCTCGGGATCCGGGTGTCGATGCCAGCGATATCGAAACCCGGACCTATCTCTATCAAGAATACGGAAGCTTCATCAGTTCCCTGCGTGGGTGCTATGTCACGGCTGAAGACGTGGGCACGAGTGTCCAGGACATGGCCGATGTCTTCTCGCACACGCGGTTTACGACCTGCATTCCCGGAGATTTCGGGGGCAGCGGGAATCCCTCCGTGCCCACGGCGCGGGGCGTCGTGTCCGGGATGGAGGCGGCCCTGGACTTTCTGGAAAGGGGGGGGCTGACCGGAAAGACCGTGGCTGTCCAGGGGATGGGAAACGTCGGCGGGCCGCTCATCCGATTCCTGTTCGAGAAGAACGTGGGGAGGATCATCGCTTGTGACCTCGATCCCGATGTGGTGCGGAGTGTGCGGGATGAGCATCCGGAACTGCCCCTGGAAGCTCGTGTTGCGGAGCGTGGAGACATGTCCATCTTCGAGGAGGATTGCGACATTCTCTCCCCCAATGCCACGGGCGCCGTCCTCAATCCCGAAACGATCCCGAAGATCCGGGCCAGGATCGTCTGCGGGGCGGCCAACAACCAGCTCGAGGACGCGCAGCGGGACGACCGCCTGCTCTACGAGCGGGAGATACGCTACGTCCCCGATTTTCTCACCAACCGCATGGGAATCGTAAATGCCGCCAACGAACAGTATGGATATGTCAGGGACGACCCGCTTTTCGAGCGCCACTTGACGTGGGACTGGGAGCACTCCATCTATCAGACGACACGGCGCGTGCTCCACAAGTCCTGCTCGACATCGACTCCCAGCGCTGAGATCGCCATGCATCTGGCCGACCGGCTCTCCCTGGAGGAACACCCCATCTTCGGGCACCGCGGCCGTCAGATCATCGCCTCCCTGGTCGCGGACCGCTGGCACGATCCCTGATATTTGGCTTCTTTCACGCATGCCCAGGAGGGATTGGCGGGCCCTCAATATCATTACCGAGCTGACGCTGTGTTTTTCCGGCCCTATTCGTACTTGAGCGCCTCGGCCGGATTGGTGCGCCCAGCCTTCAGGGCCCGATACGCGATGGTGAGGGAGGCGATAGCCAGTGTCAGCGCGGCCGTGGTCAGGAACATCAGCGGATGGATCGCGATGCGAAAGGCGAACCTCTCCAGCCAGCGAAACATGAAATAGTAGGCCAGCGGGGAAGCGGCTACCGAGGCAACCACGACCAGCATGAGGATCTCTCGAGAGAGCAGGGCCATGATGCCCGCAGTCCTGGCCCCGAGGACCTTGCGGATCCCGATCTCCTTGATCCGCCTCTCGGTGCTGAACGAGATCAGGCCGAAGAGTCCCAGGCAGGCGATCGCCACCGCCACTCCAGCGAATGCACCGAAGATGGTCCCCGCCCTCTGCTCCCTCTGATAGAGGCTGTGAAAATCTTCGTCCAGGAAGGAATATTCGAAGGGCTGCCCATCCGTATATTTTGTCCAAGCGTCTTCGATCTTCCCCAAGGTGGCCGGCAGATCCCGGCTGTGGAGCTTGAGCGAGGTGTAGGCCCAATCCCGTTCCGAGAGGGGCCGGATGATCATGGGCTCGATGGAGTGATGCAGGGAATGGAAGTGAAAATCCTGGATGACGCCGATGATGGTCATGAAGTCTCCGGCCTGGTAATTGCCGAATTCCTTTAGGAATCGTTTTCCGACCGGGTCCTGCAGCCCCCATTCCCGGGCTGTGGCTTCGTTGATGATGACGGCCGAAGTCTTGTCCGTGGGGATCTCTGGAGAAAAATTGCGGCCTTCGATCAGCGTGAGGCCCAACAACTCCTGGAGCTGAGAGTCCGCATACATGGTGAAGATGGGCTTTTCCTCGTTAGCCGGGCGCCCCTCCAGCCTGTGGCCGTTGGGATCGTAGTGCCGTCCGGGAAGGGTGTCGGTGTCACTGATGGTAAGGATGTCGGGATACTGCAGGAGCTCCTGTTTGAAGGCCTCCTTCTGTTTACGGAGGGCCGAGGCCCGGTGGATAACCAGGACCTGGTCCTGGTCGAATCCCAGGTCTCTCTGACGCAGGTAGCGCATCTGAGAGGTCACGACCAGGGTCCCGAAGATGATGCTGAAGGTGACGATGTACTGAAACACCACCAGGCCCCGGCGCAGGAAGATGTGCCGATGAGGGCTCCCGGCGCGTCCCGCCCGGAGGGCGCGGAGGGGCGGGAAGGAGGAGAGGAAGACAGCCGGATAACTGCCTGCGATGACTCCGACCAGGGCCGTGAGGGCCAACAGGAACACCCAGGTGCTCGGTTCCTGAAATACCGCCAAACTCAGGCTGCGTTGGGTCAGTTGCGCGAATGAGGGGAGCACCAAACTTGTGAAAACCAGCGCGATCCCCAGGGCCAGGAATCCCAGGAGCCCGGACTCGCCCAGGAACTGTGAGACGAGCTGCCTGCGGTTCGAGCCCAGGACCTTGCGCACCCCCACCTCTTTGCAGCGGTGTGCAAAGCGTGCAGTGGACAGGTTCATGAAGTTGATGCAGGCGATCAATAGGATGATCGCCGCGATGGTCGAAAACATGATCAGGGTCGAGCGGTTCCCCTTGATCGAGAGCTGATCCGTCACCGACCCGGAGGGATTGAGATGGAGGTCTTTCAGCGGTTCCAGGAAATATCCGTAGCGGTATTGGTCCTGTTGGATCAGCTCCTCGTAGCGCATCCCGGTCTCGGCCTCGATCTGGGCGCCCCAGTGCCGCCTCACAAAATCGGGGAATTTTGTCTCCAGCTGCGCTGCGTCCATGCCCTCTTTGAGCAGGAAGTAGGTGAAATAGGTATGCCCTCCCCAGGAGGTTTCACGGCTGTTCGCCATGGAGTTGAGTGAGGCGATCATGTCGTACTGGAAGTGGGAGGTCGGCGGACAATCTTCCACGACCGCGGTGATGATGTAATCCTGCCTCCTGTCCTCGAAACGTAGGGTTCGGCCCAGGGGATCTTCATTCCCGAAGTATTTTTGGGCGGTCCGGTGGGCCAGTACTATAGAAAAGGGCTGCGTGAGCGCCGTCTCTGGATCTCCCAAGATAACCGGCAGCGTGAACACCTGGAAGATGCTGCCGTCCGCGAAGATCAGGCCCTTTTCGAGGAAGGCCTCCTCTCCGGTTCTGATGAGATAGTTTCTCGGCCAGAGGCTCATCCGGACGGTCTCTTCGACCTCGGGGAACTCATCCTTCATGGCGGCTGCCATGGGTGGGACCGTGTAAGCCCCGCGCAGGGTGTCCTCTTCTCCCAGGCTGACGCATACCCTGAAGATCCGATCGAGTTTTTCGTGGTGGCGGTCGAAGCTCATCTCGTGCCGCACATAGATCCCGATAATGAGAGCTGCGGACAGGCCCACCGACAGGCCTGCGATGTTGATAAAAGAGAAGCCCTTGCGACGCCGGATGATCCGCTGGGCAATGGTCAGGTGGTTCTTGAACATGGTGACGCTCCAGGCGGCGATATGGCGCAGGAACGATGGCAGGGAGAAGAGGACGAGGGACCAATACCAGAGGTGGGCCCGCAGAACCCCGCGGGTCACGCAGTGTTCGTGGAATTCCTCTTCGCAGTCTCCGACTATGGCGGAGCGTTCGTCCCGGTTCGCGATCGAGCGCAGCAGCCAGGCGGCGAACTGAGGGGGTCTCTTCATCTGTGGAGACATCTTGGATCAGCTCCTGCCCAGATGGGCCTGGGACTCTCTGTCCCAGAGGCTCTGCTTGAGCTCCAGGGCCATCCTTAGCGCCTCGATCCCCTGGTCTGTGACAGAGTAATAATTGCGGCTCCGCCCGCCCCGGACAGGGCTCGGATCCCCCATACTTTTGTTCACGAGGCCCTTCCGGGCCAGCTTGGCCAGGGCGCCGTACAGCGTGCCGTACGGGAATTGCCGGCCGGTCCTCTCTGCGAGCTGCTTGCGGATCGTCACGCCATAGGCATCATCCTCAAGCTTCCAAACGGCCCAGAGGACCATCTCTTCGGTCAGGCTCAGGTCTTTCATGTTTTAGTCCCTCTGTATATATGTACGCGAAGCGGTACAAAGGGTTGCCTGCTGCGGGAAGGTTTTTTCATAAGAGCCTCCAATGCATGACTGCTTCCCCAGAAGAACCCATCTTCAATTATCCTGAACGGACTTGCGGATGCCTACCTGTCTCGCGCTGATTTTGACAATGCCGAGGAGTCTGTGTTAAGAGGGAGGCGGAATCGATCCGGAGGAGCATGACATGAAAAGAATGATCCTATGGATGGCGGCGGCAGGCGCGTTGATCGCGGTGCTGGCCGGCTGTTCTCTCTCCCCTATGGACCAGGCGCTGGAGTCCATCAATACAGCAGACCTCAAGCGGCACCTGGATATCCTGGCCGCCGACGAGTTCCGGGGCCGCGACACTCCCTCTCCCGAGCTGAAGATCGCCTCCCGCTATCTTGCGGTTTTGGTGGAAAGCTACGGCCTGAAACCCCTGCTCCCCGACGGATCGTTCCTGCAGGCGATTCCGGTTTCGGTGACGGAAGCAGATGTGTCCCAAACAGAAGCACTCTTCCGATCGCCCCGGGGAGATCGGGAGTTTTCGTATCTCCGGGATTTCGGGCTGCAGAGCCGGGGTTTGTCCTCGACTCAGGCCTCCGGCCGGATCATCTTCCTGGGGCTGGGGCTGTCCGCCCCCGACCTGGGCTGGGATGATATCGGAAAACTCGATCTCGAGGGAACGATCGTGGTCCTGCTGGATCCAGACCTCCCCGAGGATCACAGATTGATGACAGCTGAGAACCGGAGGCTGGTGCGCCGCAGGGCCTGGCCGATCCTCCAGGAGGGCGCAGAGGCCGTACTGACCGTGATCAGTGTGGAGCGGGAGGAAGCGCTCCGAGAAAAGGGACTGGGCTTCAGCCCTGCCAGGGATGTCGCCCTCGGTTCCGTGCAGGGGGGTGCCGTTGTCCCGGCCGTGCCGCAGCGGTCGAACCTGCGCGCCGAGATCCGGCACGACATGGCTGCGCATCTGCTGGGTGTGTCGCGTCAGGAACTGAGCTCCATGTTCGCTGTCTTGCGGGAGGGAGAGCGAGTTCCGGCACGTGTGATACGGGGCGGGCGGCTGGACATGAGGATAGAGGCACGGGAACGTATGGATACGACCTACAATGTCGTCGCCTGGCTGGAAGGCTCAGACGAGCGCCTCAGGGAAGAGTATGTTCTGGTCGGATCCCATCACGACCACCTCGGGATCCGCGGAGGCAGTGTCCTCAACGGCGCGGATGACAACGGTTCAGGAACCGTGGCTATGCTCGAAATCGCCCAGGCGCTCTCCATAGTGCGGCCCAAACGCTCCGTGGTCCTGGTGTGGCATACGGCAGAGGAAAAGGGCCTGTGGGGCGCTCGCTTCTTCGTGGAAAACAGCCCCATCCCGGTGGAAAAGATCAGTGCCCAGATCAACCTGGATATGATCAGCCGCAACGATCCGGACAGCATCTATTTGATCGGCTCCCGGATCCTGAGCACAGAGCTGGACGACGCGCTCCGCCATGTGAATGCACTGGACACCGAATTCGGATTCGACACCGCCTATGAAGATCCCAAGCATCCCGACCGTTTCTTCTTTCGCTCCGACCACTACCCCTATCTCCAGTACGGAATCCCCGCGGTGTGGCTGTTCTGCGGGACCACAGAGGACTATCACCAGGACACGGATACGATCTCGCGGGTGGATTTCGACAAGATGGCCCGGATCACCCGCCTGGCCTTCGGGAGCATCCTGTACATCGGGAACCTGCCCGAGCTGCTGGCTCTGGATGCGCACCCGGACATCACGACGAGAGGCGCACACAACACGAAGATCTCCTGGCGGTGATCAGCTGCATCCTGGGCGTTCATTCCCACTGTCATAAACATGAGCAGGAAGAGCATGCCGGCAACGATCATGGCTATCTTATTCATTGTCCCTTCTCCTCGATCTTTTCCGAAAAAATTTCCGCGGCATTACTGATTTGGATAAAGCAATATCCGTGTCAATGTGGTTTCCTGCCTGGCAACAGAGGAGGGGATGCTCTCGGCCTGTCCTGCAATGCCCGGGGCGCGACACCCGATGTCCGTGTGCGGACAATGGCTGTCCTCCCTCCTCTGACGTGTCTCCCCGTTCCAGCTTTGCATTACTCGCCGGTGAAACGAGGCATGGGTGAAGAATTCGGGGCCGGAACGGGGGGACTCATCAGAGGCATATTCTAGCTCCGTCTGTAAATACGGCCCCTCTTCTGGTATTATTCGATGCTGGGCCGAATTTGGATTGTTCCTTGAGAGGCATCGTCACACGATGCCTGACCGCCGGGGACGCCCCCTCGGCACAGACACAGGAAATACCTATAGAGTCAGGGAGATCGCCATGAAAGTGCTGGGAATCAACGGGAGCCCGCGCCCGCAGGGCAACACAGCTGCCATGATCCGAACGGTGTTCGAGGAGCTGGAGAGTGAGGGGATCGAGACCGAATTGTATCAGCTGGGAGGGACCGTCCTGCGCGGCTGCACGGGCTGCAAGACCTGCTTCGAACGCAAGGACGAGAAGTGTGTGTTCGGGGACGACGGGATGAACGATGCCATCGCCAGGATGAAGGAGGCAGACGGCATCATCATCGGATCGCCGACCTATTTTGCCGACCTCACGGCCGAGACCAAGGCCCTGATCGACCGGGCCGGCTATGTGGGCCTCTCCAATGGGGGCATGTTCTACAGGAAGGTGGGAGCCGCCGTGGTCGCCGTGCGGAGGGCCGGCGCCGTCCACGTCTTCGACTCCATCAACCACTTCTTCTTCATCAACCAGATGATGGTCCCGGGCTCCTCGTACTGGAACCTGGGGATCGCCCGCGATCCAGGAGAATTCGCCCAGGACGAGGAAGGGATCGCCACCATGCGCAACCTGGGCCGCAACATGGCCTGGCTGCTCAAGAAGATCAGCGGCTGAGGACGTTCAGCGCTACCGGAGCTCGAGGATCCGGGAGTATGTCCCCCCTTTTTCCGATACGGACTTGACGACCGCCTTCGCATTGCCGCGTGTGGTCTTCACCACCCATTCCACGGTCTGGACAGGGGAGATCGATCGAGGTGTGGTCCCCGGAAGGTGACCCAACTCGACCTTTTCCTTGCCGGCGAAGAGGCTCGCCCCTTCGAGTTTCAGATACACACGGACCGGCTGGGCGGTCTGGTTGTCTATGGCGTGCTGGGTCACATTGGTGGGCAGGAATCCCAGATTCTGCACACCGGCCGTGATCTTGACATAACCCGCGTCTCCCTTTTCGGCCTTGAGGTCCACGATCCGCACGAGCGGGGACATGGTCGCCAGATAGATATTCCATTGGGCGTGCTTGTCCAGGAAGTTGAAATACTTGGGTCCGGGCGTGCACAGGACATTGGTGTAGGTCCGGGTCTCGGGGTTGTAGAGCTTGCGCGTGAACCCGCCGATCTCCACCTCCCCCAGCTGAGGATGGTTGAATGGCTTCCAGTCGATGAAGACCTTACCGTCCATCTCCTCGTCGTTCCACTTGAGCTGCTCCTCGTCTGACACGCGTCCGTTTTCGTCGTAGTCGCAGAACGGGACCAGCGATCCCATCTCAGGAACCCAGCTGTAGACGCCGAGGTGGTCATAGGCCCAGCCGATCATGACTCCCCAGATGGCCCCGTAGCCAGGAGGGCCTCCGCGGCCATAGACGTTTTGCACGTCCTGTTTGTTGATGATCTCACTGTATTTTCGGCCGAACATCTGGAAGATGGCTTCGTCGGCCTGCGGGAAGGGATCTTCCACTCCGGTCACCGGGTTGAACCAGCGGTTGGTGGGGGGGCGGTAGAGGAAGTTGCCGCTCATGTGATGGTTAACGACTCCGGTCACATTGGCGTGAGAAAGGAGGAACTCCGCCACGGCACGGGTCTCGGGTTCAGACAGCGGGTAGCGGCCGGAGCCCCTCTGTACATACTCCTGCTGCCAACGAGAGGGCCAGTTGCGGTTGATGTCCAGGCCTCCCACGCCGTCCTCATTGAAGCGGCCGTCCCGGTCGTTGTCGATGCCCTCGCTGTAGACCTGCCACTCGCCCTTTTCCTCTTCCGTGCGGCGCACCATTAGGCGGGGATCTTCCGAAGAGGTCTTCATGCCTCCCAGCTCGGTCTTGATCCGCATCTGCGTGAGGTAGCTGTCGCCGTTCAGGTCTTCGCCCGGATCTTCGTCCTCGAGCCCGTCTCTGTCAGAATCGTGGGGCCGCACGCTGCTGCGCATGCCGTCGGGCTTGGTCAGGTAATAGTCGGAGCCGTCCGGATTGAGCTTGGGCATGATGTAAGTCGTGCGCGTATCGATGAGTTTCGTGATGGGGCCGTCGCTGCCGTAGCCGGTCACCAGGGTCTCGATGGTCCTGAGGCAGACAGCGGCTCCCATCACCTCGCTGGCGTGCAGGTTTCCGTCGATCCAGAAGCCCGGCTTTGTGAGTCCCGGGCCCGTATCTTTATTGGTGATCTCCAAGACCAGGAGATCCTTGCCCAGGTAGCTTGTCCCGATGGTGTGCAGTTTCGTGATCTTGGGGAAGGCCTTGACGACCTCGTTCAGGTAGCGGACGGTTTCGGCAAAGGTGTAATTGTGCTCGAAGCTGAGCTTCTCGACCGCCGCGTCGGCCGATCCCCAGGCGAAAAACAGACCGAAGACCAGGCAGAGAGCTAGGGCTGTTCTTTTTGACAGGTTTTTTCTGTTCATGGTTTCCCTCCGTTTGAAGATGCGGGATGAATTGGCCTCATGCACCTTAAATATCACAGGGGCTTCCCCGGGTCAATCGGAACAGACCTCACGATAGGAGCGCAATCAAATAGAGTGCGGAAATGCAGCATTGGGGGTCGTGAGCGCTGCCGCGCTTGTATCTCGGTTGCTCCGATTGACCGGGGGTGGGTGCTGTGATAAGAATGAGGCAAGCCGCACGTTCGAGTTATGCTATGAGGAGGGTACCTTGTTGCCCAACCCGGATTATGAAACTCGAAAAGAGGAGGGAAAATGAATAGATCCAATTTTGTCGGAGTGTTTGCCCTGTGTTTTGTTCTGGCCCTGCCGCTCTCTGGCCAGGACCAGTCGAAGATCTCCACCATAGACGTCTCTGAGAGCGCTTCCGTGACGGCCCCGGCCAACCTGGTACGCATCTCGTTCGCCGTGGAGTCCAACGCCTCGGAGGCGGGCGAGGCGGTGCGCCTCAATGCCGGGCAGACCGACGCGCTGCTCAAGGCCCTCAAGAAGGCGGTCGGAGTCGAGGACACGCTGGAGACCACGGGCTACAGCCTCAACCCGGTCTACGGCAGGGGGGGCACGCAGGTGACCACCGGATATCGCGTGCGCAACACCGTGATCCTGACCTCCAAGGAGGTCGAGAAGGCCGGCGCATTCATCGATGCGGCCACCGAGGCGGGCGCGAACAGGATCGACAGCCTGAGCTTCGCGCACGACCAGGCCGACACACTGAGGGATCAGGCCGCAGTAAAGGCCTTGAAAAAAGCCGTGAGGACTGCGGAAAGACTGGCTGATGCCGCGGGGATGAGGGTCGTCCGCGTCGTCAACATCGATTACGGCTCACCCGGCCCAGAAGTGCGCTTCTCCCGGGCTGTCCTGGCGGAGGCGGGAGGCAGAGTCCCAACCCCGATCGAGGCGGGTGACCTTTCGGTATCGGCCAGCGTGCGCATGACCTTCGAGATCCAAAAGTAGCGCCGGTGCGGCGGATAGGACCGGTCACGCGTCTGGCCGGCAGACGAAGCAGTCAGGACCGGATGGTCCGCAGGATCGGCCGGGGCCGCGTGTGTCTCAGGGCTTGAGCTCGATCTCGGTCGATCCCCAGCCTCCACCACCCAGGTCGGCTGTCCTGTAGTGCAGTACCAGCGGGTGTTTATCCAGCAGGCTGTGTACGATGCGGCGCAGCGTGCCGGTCCCCTTGCCGTGGATGATCCTCACCCGCAGGATGCCGCGTTCCCGGCATTCCTCCAGATAGTGAGGGACCAGGTCCTTCACCTCACGGGGATGGAAGGTGTGGAGATCGAGCACACCGTCGATAGGGACCTCGATCGGCGCATCCTGATCCGATGCCAGATCTGTTTTTGAGGGGGAATCTTTTTTCACTCGTGCTGCGCCCTAGGGCCGGTGATCCGCCCGCAGTTCCACGATCTGCCCCGGTTTTGTCGCAAACCTGATCTCGGTCCCTTCCCGCTTGACCGCCTTTTCCTGAATGCCCGCCACCGCGAATCCTCCACCCTGAAAGGGATCCTCCAGCCGGCATTCTCCTCCCTTCTCGGCCCGGATCTCCACTCGTGTCGTCCGGCCCGCCTTTCGCTCGGCCGAGATCAGGAACGCGCCCTCAGTCCGCAGGGTGACGAAGGAGACGTCCGCCCAGGTCGAGGGGACGGCCGGGAACACACGGATGACGCCTGAGTAGCTCTGCAGGAGCATCTCCTGGATGCCTGCGGCGGCAGCGAAATTACCTTCCAGGGTGAAGGGCCGGTATGTGAAGCGGGAATACCCCTTTCCTGACTGATCCCCGTTGCAGTGGAAGCCGTTCCTCAGGCAGAAGGCCTGGGAAAAGATCTCCAGGGCCTTTTCAGCTGCCTCCCCGTCTCGGGCTCGGGCCGCCAGGTTGGCCAGCCAGCTGAAGCTGTATCCGGTCCAGTAGTCCGTTCCCAGGCGCTCCAGGTCGGCCAGGGAAGCCCGGATGATCTTCCGGTGCTCTTCCCCATTTTCCCAGCTGATCTGGCCAAGGGGATGGATGGCCATGAGGTGGGAGAAGTGTCTGTGGGAATCCTCCAGGGGGATGCCCTCGGTCACCAGAAGTTTGCTGCTTTCCTCATCCAGGGCGAAACCCGGCATCTCGGCCAGCAGCTTCCTCCAGCGCTCTGCCTCCCGCGGCTTTTGGAGCTCCTCGGCCAGCTCCGCAGACTTCTCGAACACAAAACGGATGAGCGACAGGTCGTAGTTGGTGATCTCCGGGAACCAGGCCTCGAGCCGGTTGTCATTGATCTCCGGGGAGGAGCTCAGGGGGAGCGTGCGGAGGCCGCCGGCCTGTTTTTCGGTCACGGCCTCATAGAATTCCGACACGTCCCGGAACCAGGGATAGGCGCGGTCACGCAGGAACTCCCGGTCCTGGGAGTAGCGCCAGTGCAGGTAGAAGTGGTGGGCCAGCCAGCCCGATGTCGTGGCGGAGTGGGTGTATTGGTGCCAGCCCCCGATCTGCTCCTGGTTGAGGTCCGCCGTCATGGGGACGTTGAGCCCGGGAAGCCCGAAGAAGCGCTGGGTCCAGTCGCGGGCCGTCTTCCGGGTCTGCCAGAGCCAGCTGACAAAACCCTCCGCCCCTTCCAGGCGGTTGCCCGAGTAGGACGGCCAGTAGCTGAGCTCGGTGTTGAGGTCGTGGTGATAGTCCCCCTTCCAGGGCGGGAGGAGGCCGTTGTCTGCGGTCCAGGGCCCCTGCAGGGTGATGGGAGGCGTGTCGGCCCTGGCCGCGGATCCGAATTTGTAGGTCTCGAGATACCACTGTCGCTCGAGCACGGGATTGGGGAGCCGGATCCAGGATTTCTGCCAGAACTTGTTCCACCAGGCCCTGTGGCCCTTGAACAGGGCCTCGTAGCCCTGTCCCATTGCTTTTTCACAGGCCCCGAGGGCCGCGCTCAGGGGGTCGGCGCTGTCTTCGGAGATGGCGATCGACCAGACCCCCATCCAATAGTCCTCCTGTGCCGACCACATGAGGACCACGGCAAAGCGAAAATCTTCCCAGCCCTTCTGGACATAACCGGTCCAGTTGGCTCGAGTATGGATCTCGGGAGGCTCGTATCCCAGGAGACCGACCTCCATGACACGGGTGTTCTGGGGGTCCGTGTTCTCCACGGGTCCCCCGAAGGGCGGGACGATCAGGCGGGCCCTGATCGGGATCGAGGTGTCGATCCGGATGACGCCGCAGGGCGCCTCGGCATGGGTGAACACCTTGACTCGGGCCCTGCTTCCGAGGTCCACGGAGGCCAGGCCTTCCAGAACATCCAGCTGACAGGAAGAAAACGTCGGATCCTCCCCGATGTCGAGTTCGACACGGCCGGCAGGGATCTTGGTGGGGCCGGCCCGGCGGTAGGGTTTTTCGTACATGCGCTGCAAGTCCTCGATGCGCCCCTCTTGGACCCACTGGCGCATGAGGGAATAGGAATATTCCTCAGAGAAAAATTCCGGCACCGGCCTCAGGTCCCACAGGTCGGTCCTGTCCAGCGAGATCTTGAGAGGACTGCCATCGCCCCAGACAAGGGCCCCCAGTTGGCCGTTTCCCAGAGGCAGAGCCTCGTCCCAGACTTCGGCCGGAGTGGTGTATTGCAGCCCGTGTCTCGGGATCGATTCAACATCCGGCTGGCCGGCCGTACGGATCGGCTGTGCCCAGATCAGGATACCCAGGATCATGCAGAATATTCGCATCATATGGCTCCTCGTTGTTTATCATTGTATGCGAAAAGGAATCGCGGTGTCATACGAAATTGAATTTTTGCTTTGGAGCTGTCATATATCTCCGGATGCCGCCGGCGCCCCCAAGTTCAGGCGAGGAGTGCCGCGCCGAAGGCCGTAACGAGCTGAGGGTTTTCTGGCCGCAGCAGTTCAGACTTCAGCCGCGTTTCGAGCAGTGCATGGAGGCAGTCGTTCCTGGCGCCCCCCCCTACGAAAACAAGCGGGCCCTCCGATGGGACTTTCTTGACCATGGCGGAAAGGCGGTCTGCTATGGCCACGTGCAGGCCGCGGGCGATCTGGTTCCGCGGGCGCCCCGTAGTGATCAGCGAGACGACCTCGGACTCGGCGAAGACGGTGCACATGCTGTTGATGGGGACATGCTGATCGGTGGAGCAGGCGAGCCGGACGAAACCGTCGAGATCTGTGTCGAAAGTCTGGGCCATGACCTCCAGGAACTTCCCGGTCCCCGCCGCACAGCGGTCGTTCATCTCGAAATCCGAGACCTTCCCGCCTTCGTCCAGAGCGATCACCTTGCAGTCCTGCCCACCCACATCGAGTACGAGCCGGGCTGAGGGAAAGAGCGAGCGAACACCCTTGCCGCAGGCCCGGATCTCGGTCAGGACCCGCGCTCCGATCTCTTCGCGGAGCAGGTGGCGGCCGTAGCCCGTGGCCATGATCTGTGCAGGCTCCAGCTTGTCCAGGGACTGCCGGATCCGGGTGAGCGGATCGTGCCCGGTGTCGAAGATCTCGGAACCGCTGACCTTGCCTTTTGTGAGCGTTAGGATCTTGGTGGTGCGGGATCCCAGGTCGATTCCGATGACCGTGTTCATTCCTGGTCGTCCAGGAGCTCGGCAAAGGCCTCGACCCGCGTGCGGATCTGTCCCGTGTCTTCCTGAGAGTAGTCGGTCACGATCTTGAGGGAGGGGATGCCCCGGTGCACGACTCGTCCACCACGATCCGCAACCCGGCTGTCTCCACGATGTGTTGGACCTTGGCGTTGCCCATGGGAGAGGGCGTCCCGGCGATCATGACGCGTTTGCCCGGTGAGGCGTCCGGGTAGGCGGAGATCCCCTGAGCGGCGCGTTCCTCCAGCTCTGCGATCAGCTCCTCCGCTGCCGCCACGAACGCGGCCGTGTCCATGTTCAGGACGACCTGGGAGGCGAGCAGTGCATCCAGCCCACTGATGGGGGGAGAATCCAGCTTGCGAAACTCGTTGATGCGCTGCAGGGCCCTGCGCTTCCGATTGACGAGCCGTACGGCTGGAGCCAGGTTTTCCATCGATACGTTCTTCCCGCTCAGTTCCTCCATCATGTCTTTGAAGGCGCCAACTTCCTTCCGCCACAACTCCCGGTCTATGTCGTTCTTCTTTTGGGGGACTTCCATGATCTTGAAGCCGAACAGGTCCCAGGTCTTCTTCTTGGCGTCACACGTGGTCTCGCCCACGATGAGGTCCTTGAGCGGGCCGTGGGGGCACGTGCCGCTCAGGGCCATGCCGAAGGTAGAGCGGATGATGGGGCAGATGTCCCGTGGAAGCACCTTGTCAGCGTAGGAAACGGGCCAGTCCGATCCGCCGCACAGGGGGATCGGGACCACACCCACTGCCAGGGCGATCTCATCCGGGACATAGATGCAGAACGTGCCGATGGCCTTGCCGCCCTGCTTGCGGTGCTCCCAGAGCTCGGCCACACGCCCGGCATGGCTGGCGTGGAAGCCCTGATCGAACAGGGCCATGGCTCGGGGCCGGTTCTTCTGGGAAAGGTGGGTCTTGGCAAACAGCTTGTCCTGGGACTCCATCAGTTGGTCATGGGCCTCGAGGTCCAGCCCCAGTTCGGTCCACATCTTGCGGTAATCGGTCATGCTTTTTCTTTCTCAGGATTCGATAAGCTTGGTCTGCAGCGACGTTGTATGATAGAGGGATAGACAGAGGCTGTCAATCGGGCGGGAAGTCGGCCTATTGGAGAAGAGGAGGCTCTGCATCCTCCATTTTTAATGGGGTGAGTCTTCTGTCAACGGGTGCCCACCCGGGATCCATGGTTGAGGTTGACGTTGAGGGCGGTCAGGAATTTCCGCGTCGTGCGTTTGCCGTGGCCGAGGATGTCGATGAACTGCTCCTTCTGCAGCAGGCGGCACTCCACGAACACCTTCCCTCGGCGGTTGGTGATCAAGACGGTAAGCCGGGGGGGGACTTCCTGCAGGACATGCGTCCCGCTTTCGGCGCTTATGAAACCGGCTTCCTGGTCGAGACTGTCGATCGTAAAAGAGATGTCATACACGGCTTTGATGGACGCGCCCCAGACTTCCTCGAAGGAGTGGCCGTCGAGATAGGTCGACGTGAGGTGCACGGTCTGCCTTATGCAGGCGGCGGATGCAAGCATCACGATTATGATCAGAGCTTTGTTTCTCATGAATACCTCCTGTCTTTATTTGCAATCCACTCCGTTACTCATATATTCATGAAGCAATATTCATGCCATGCCTATCCCTGGGGGGAATCCGGCTCGGGCCTGTGAATGTTGTCTCATTTTGGGGACAGACCGCCGAAATCAGTAGAGCAAAAAGGGCTTGACAAGCGGTATTCAGCCGCTATAATGGGGCGCAATCCAATGAATGAACACGGACGAGTCCTTTCCGATGCGGCCTACCGCATGATAATGCCCTGCCCGAATGCGGGCTTTCTGTTCTAGCCACCCCGTGTTCGGGATCCCCACAGCTTGATCCCTGAGTACACCCTTTCTGTGTAATCACACTTTTGCCAAAGGAGGCATTATCATGAGCAAGTCAATTCAGGAAATCAATCAGAAGATCAAAAATAAACAGGCCACGGTCGTTACAGCAGAGGAGATGACCTGCCTGGTCCGCGAGGCCGGGCCTGAAAAGGCAGCCGAAAAAGTGGATGTGGAGTATGACATGATCACCCGCGGATAGAGAGAAATCTGTCTCATGGGTTTGGTTTGCCGTCCACCCGTATAGTGTATTAGACTGTTTTTTAAAAGGAGGTCGGCCATGACGGAAATGTTATTCAGGAGGAGCAGGCCGCAGGTATTTTTCTGCCTCATGTTGGCGTGCATGTGGATATCGTGTTCCGGGCCTGATACTGCGTCCGGACCAGAAATCCGTGTGGACCCCAGGATCGAGCTCATGAGCATCATCTTCCGCCTGGCCGGCAATCCGGAGTACAACCGCGGTGAGGTCCAGCCCTATGTGGAAGCCGTGGAGGCGCGCTTCGGTCCCTTCCGAGAGCATGCGGTGGTGGAAATGGCCCAAGAGCTGCGCAAGACTCGCGGAGTGAGTTTCGACGCCGTGATGAGTCTTGCGATCCACTTCAAGGACCCGTATTCGCTGGAAGAGGAGATCCCGTTCGAACCGCGCCCCGCCGCCCTGGAGCGGCGATGGCTGGTGAAGGAGGCCCGGACGTTCCTCGAAAAGGCCCGGGACTTCGTTCGGGTGACAGACTTTGCGAGCTTTGTGGCCGAACATGAGGATCTCTATCGGGTCACGGCGGAAAGGATGCAGGCCGTCATGGACGAGAACGAGGTCGAGAGCTGGTTCAACGGCTTCTTCGGCCGCCTCCCGGATGCGCGCTTCAGTATCGTGCTGGGGCTTCTCAACGGAGGGGGCAGCTACGGGCCCAAGGTCATCTACCCAGACGGGCGGGAGGACCTCTACACCATCCTGGGAGTCTGGATGACGGATGACCATGGGTTGCCCCTTTTCAACGAACGTGTCCTCGGTACCGTGGTGCATGAGTTCTGCCATTCCTTTTCCAATCCTGTCGTGGACCGGCACGCAGAGGAACTCGAGGATGCGGGTTTGGCCATCTTCCCTCTGGTCGAACAGGAGATGCGCAGCATGGCCTATTCCAACTGGAAGACCATGATGTACGAGTCCCTGGTGAGGTCAAGCGTGGTCCGCTGGGACCTGGCCAGGAACGGCCGGGAAGCAGCCGACAGGCGGATCGCCTGGGAGGAGAAAAACCATTTCTTCTGGATCTCCGGGATGTCGGAGCTGCTCGGGACCTACGAGGCAGACCGGGGCAAGTATCCGGACCTCGAGGCCTTTTTCCCCGAGATCAGGCGGTTTTTCGATGATTACGCTGCCCATGCGGAAGAGCGGATCGGGGGGATCAAGTCGCGTTGGGAAGAGGAATCCCGTGAGATGGCGGCCCGGGCCCCCAAGATCGTGTCGATCGCCCCGGCGGATGGAGCCGAGGGCGTTGATCCGGGACTCCGTGTCCTACGGATCACCTTTGACCGCCCCATGAAGGATGGGTCCTGGGGCGTGATGCAGCGGGGCGGCAACACGCCCAAGATCATGGGAGACGTATCCTATGACGAAACCCGGACCGTCTTTACGATCCCGGTACAGCTGGCGCCGGACACGGAATACACCATGGGCCTGAACTCGGAGAATGCCCTGGCATTCCAGGACGAAGAGGGGAATCCTCTGATGCCGACCACGTTCCGGTTCCGGACCGGCCGTGGCCGCTGAGCCCGGGCCTAAACCAACGTTTCTCCCAGCAGCAGCAGGCCGAGGGCGACGAGCAGGAAATACACATATTTGGAAAACCGCTCCGTGGAAAAGGCCCGGTTGATCCTTTCGCCCAGGAAGACGGCCACCAGGACCAGGGGCAGCGCATAGGCATACATCCTCAGTACCGGTCCGGTCCAGAGCCCTGCCAGGCCGTGTCCTGCCAGGATGAACAGGCTGGTCGGGAAGAGGAAACCCTGCAGCGTGGCCCGGAAGGCCTCCGGTTCCCATCGTCTGAGGGTCCCGTAGATCACGACCGGTGGGCCGTTGCTGTTGTAGGCGCCTCCCAGAATCCCCGCGACGAATCCGAATCCGAAGGCCGCCCTGTCGTTTCGGAGGGCTAGGAACCTCGGCTTGGCCAGGCTGTATGCCGCGAAGCCGATCAGGACAATGGCCAGGATGACTTTAAGGATGCCTTCGTAGGCCCCCTTGAGCAGCAGCAGGCCTAGGGGGATCCCCACAGCGGCGGACAGGATCAGGCGCCATGCGCTCTGAACACGGACCTGGCGCCAGCTGCGGACCAGGATGGTCAGCCCGATGGTGGAGGCGACCAGGGCAACCAGGGGAGTGGCAGCTTTCAGGCCGATCACCAGAGCCAGCAGGGGCATGGCCACCAGGGCGTCTCCAAAACCAAAGGTCGAGCGGATGAAGGAAGATCCGAACAGGATCAGGTAGACAAGGTATGTGTGCTGCATCATTTCACTCGGCGGGTCGTCGCGCGTGCCTACCGGGTATAACAAAGCCCCGGGGCACTGTCAATCGGGAGATCTCGGGAGCCGGAGCTGTGCATCGACGACATGTATCGCGACCTTCTGCAGCTCCAGGATACGGCGGTAACGTATCTGAGCCCCCCGGGACAACAGGACCTCAATGGCATTATATCATTCTGCCGGCTTAATCTAAATGGAGGACCCCAAAGGGGGGAATAAATAATTGACGCCGAGTGAGGCTTGTGTTACAAATAGCGGCTTCTGATGAGTAATATCCTGCGAGTCGCCTTACGTTCAGCCGCTTCCTGTCTGTTGGCAATCCTGGTGTTCGAGCTGCTGACAGGCCCCGTGTTCCCGGCAGAAAAAGGCGGTGCTGCGCCCCTGGCCGAGCTCCTGCAGATCGGTGCGGCTGACAATGTTCGAGTGGACGGGATCCTGGATGAGCCTTTCTGGGGCAAGACGCGCCCCATAGGGGACCTCACCATGGTAGAGCCTGATGAGGGGGCCCCCCCCAGCGAACGGACCGAGGTCCGCGTGTCTGCCAGTGTCTCGGCCCTCTACATCGGCATCATGTGCTATGACAGCTCTCCCGACCGCATCGTCAGCTACACCATGCAGCGCGACGCAGAGCTGCGGAGTGAGGACCACATCAAACTCGTGTTCGACACGTTCCTCAACGGCCGGACCGGCTACATCTTCGCGGTCAATCCCAACGGCGCCCGCTACGATGCGCTGATCGAGAAGGAAGGTGAGCGCGAGAATAGAGAGTGGGACGGGATCTGGGAGGCGGCCGTCCACCGTTCACCAGAGGGCTGGAGCGCCGAGATCTACCTTCCCGTCAAGACCCTCCGTTTTGCCCGCGGGCTCGACCGCTGGGGCTTCAATGTCGAACGCCGCATCGAGCGCCGGTTGGAGACGGACCGCTGGGCCTCCCCCCTCCTCAACTACAAGGTCACCCATGTCAGCCGCGCCGGGATTCTCGAACCCGTCCCCGAGTTCGAGCAGGGGTGGGGCCTCACCGTGCGGCCCTATATCCGGGGCGACCGCACCAAGGAAGAATACGGGGCACCGCATGTCAATGATGCGACGGCCGGGCTGGACATCAAGAAGAACTTCGGCGGAAATGTCAGCGGCCTGCTGAGCCTCAACACCGATTTTGCCGAAACCGAGGTTGACACGCGGCGCATCAATCTCACGCGGTTCCCCCTGCTCTATCCCGAGAAACGGACCATTTTCCTGGAGGGCTCTGATGTCTTCGACTTCGGGCTGGGCATGGGTTTTCACCACCGCTTCGACCTCATCCCCTTCTACAGCCGCAGGATCGGCCTGATCGAGGGGCAGGTCGTGCCCCTGGATCTTTCTGTCAAGGCCACGGGCGGAGTGTCTCGCTTCAACTTCGGAGTGCTGGACGTGATGACCCGCCCGGTGGACGAGCTCGCGCCCCGTACCAACCTCTTTGCTGCCCGGGGCTACCAGGGCCTCTGGAAAGAGTCGCGTGTGGGCTTCCTGGCCACGGCAGGGGATCCCCTGGGCCGTCCGGGGAGCTACCAGGTCGGGGCCGATTTCATCTACAAGACCACCCAGTTCCAGGGTGACAAAAACCTCCTCCTCGGCGTTTGGGGGTTGGTGACCGGGCGGGAAGATCTGGGGAAGGACAACACAGCCTTCGGCTTTGCCGTCGATCTCCCCAACGACCTCTGGGATGTCTCCGTGAGCGCCAAGCGCATCGGTGCGGATTTTGATCCTTCGATGGGGTATGTCCCGTGGCGTGGTGTCTACAAGGCCCGCTTCGACCTGGCCTACAAGCCCCGTCCCTCCCTCTCCTGGCTGCGCCAGATCTGGTACGAGCTCTTCACGTCCATCGTGACGGATGTAAATGGGCAGGTGCAGCAGTGGGGGATCTTCACGGCGCCCGTCAACTGGCACCTGGAGAGCGGTGACCGCATCGAGTTCAACATCTATCCCCAATGGGAGAGGATCCCGGAACGTTTCGAAATCACGGACGAGGTCTACATCGATCCGGGCACCTATCAATGGTGGCGGTATAGGCTGGAGCTCCAGACCGCGGGAAAGCGCAGGGTGGGCGCCAAGGTGTCCTGGTGGTTCGGCGGCTACTACGACGGCCACCTGAACCAGATCCAGCTGACCGCGACCTGGCGGCCCTCCCACCATGTCAACGTGGCCCTGGAGGGGGAGACCAACTTCGTGCGGGTGAGCTCGGGTGATGCAGACATCCTCCTGGCCCGGGCCCGGGCCGATATCTTCATCACATCCAATTTTCAGCTCCTGAATTACGTCCAGTACGACAACCTGTCCGATTCCCTGGGCGTGAACTGCCGCCTGCGCTACACCTACCGAAGCCTGCTGGATATTTTCCTGGTATTCAACCACAATTGGCTTGAGATCGACAACATCTTCCGGACAGACCTGAACCAGTTCCTGCTCAAGGTCCAGTATTCCTGGCGGCGCTAGCCGCACCCGGCACCTAGTTTACATGTCCCTGTAATCCGCTATAATATCGGCAGAGAGTACGCGCCATGAAAAATACACTGTACGTTTTGGTTTTCCTGGGGATATTGACCACGGCCGGCATGCTGGCCGACCAGGGCGGGTCCGACATCGGCGTCACACAGGCGTTCCGCAGACTCGACCAGCCCGACACCTATCTGATCGATGTCCGGACGGTGGCCGAATATGTCTATGTCGGCCACCCGGAGATGGCCCACAACATCCCGCTCGTTTTCTGGGACGAACCGAACCTGCAGACCGTGGCCAACGACGATTTTGTCGAAGACGTGAAGGCTCGCTTCAAAACCGGGGATATCCTGATCCTCATCTGCCGCAGCGGCATCCGCAGCGCCTATGCCCAGCGCATGCTCCGCCGCGCTGGATTCGAACAGGTGTTCAACATCAGGGAAGGCTTCGAGGGAAAAAAGGACCGGAACGGCCACCGCATCGTCGACGGCTGGAAGAACGAGGGCCTGCCTTATACCTACGAGCTGGACCCGGCCTTGCTGCATCAACCGATAAAATAACCCATTTCCTCCAGACGATCCCGGGCTTTCGGATCTTCCAGGGTTGTATTTTCTTATCCTTAGAGATACATTCTGGAGGGAGGGGTATCCAGCGTTGAACCATCCGATCCCGGTATCGCAGTCATATCAGGGAAAGGGGACTCGAATATTCCCCTCTGTTTTGGCGTATATAGAATGCACGAGGAGGCGCAAGCATGATCATTAAAATCTGGTGGATCTGGATGGCGCTGGCCGCCGTCTTTGTCGTGGGAGAGATGTTCACCGCAGGCTTCTTCCTGCTCTGGTTCGGTGTGGGGGCAGCGGCAGCGGGGCTGCTGGCTCTCCTGGGCTTGAGCTTCCCCTGGCAGCTGGGCGCCTTTGTCGTGGTCTCCGGTGTGCTGCTGGCTGTGTCCAGGCGCTTTGCCGACCGGTTCAGTAAGAAGCAGCCGCCCGGGATCGGCGCTGACCGGTTCATCGGACTCAAGGGTTTGGTTCTGGAAGAGATCGACAACGCTAACAACACGGGGCGTGTGCGCCTTCAGAAGGAGGAGTGGCGCGCCGACAGCGACGGGGATGTGGTCATCCCGGTCGGGGCCAGGGTCGAGGTCGTCCGCCTGGACGGGACCCACCTGGTGGTAAAACGGATCGAAGAGAAGGAGGAATAATCGAATGGAAGTCATACTGGCAATCATCGCCATCGTCATTTTCATGTTCGCGGCCATGGGGCTCAAGATCGTCCGCCCCTGGCAGAAGGCCCTGGTGGAGCGGCTGGGCAAGTATCAGCGCACTGCTGGCAGCGGCCTGACGCTCATCATCCCGTTCCTGGAAAACCTGAAAAAGGTGGACATGCGGGAACAGGTGGTGGATGTCCCGCCCCAGAGCGTCATCACCAAGGACAACGTGGTGGTCGAGGTGGACGCCGTGGTGTATTACGAGGCCACCGATCCTGTTAAACTGATCTACAACGTGGCAAATTTTTATGCCGCCGCCACCAAGCTGGCTCAGACTAACCTGAGGAATCTGGTGGGCGACCTGGCCCTGGACCAGTCGCTGACATCCAGGGAAGTGATCAATTCTCAGCTGAGACAGATCCTCGACGATGCCACCGACAAGTGGGGCACCAAGGTCACACGAGTGGAGCTCCAGCGCATCGAACCCCCTGCTGATGTCATGGAAGCGATGCACCGCCAGATGAAAGCGGAGCGGGACCGCCGCGCCATGATCCTGGAAGCGGAAGGCGCCAAGAAGTCGGCCATCCTCAAGGCGGAGGGACAGGCGGAGGCCATCATGAAGGTGGCGGACGCCAATAAATATGAGAAGCTCACCCTGGCCAAGGGTGAGGGCGAGGCCATCCAGACCGTTTTTAATGCCATCCACGAAGGCAACCCGACCAACGACCTGATCGCCTACAAGTACCTGGAGGCGCTGGAGAAGATCGCCGACGGCAAGGCCAACAAGGTCTTCCTGCCCTTCGAGTCTTCCGCGATCATGGGCAGCATCGCCGGCATCGGTGAGCTGTTCAAGGAGAAGACGGCGGCCAAGACTGAGTAGCCATTGATCAGGGCCTGAAGCGGCCATCCCGGCAGCTTATTCGTAGCGGAGGGCGTCGACAGGATTGGCGCGGGCTGCCTTCAGGGCCTGGTAGCCTACGGCGAAGACCGCGATACAGAGCTCGAGCCCTATCGTGTTTCCAGATAGGATTTCAGGAAGCGTCCGGTGTGGGATGCCTTGGAGCGGGCACAGTCCTCGGGGGTGCCCTGGACCACGATCTCGCCTCCCCGGTCGCCCCCCTCCGGCCCCAGGTCGATGATGTGGTCCGCGCACTTGATCATATCGAGGTTGTGCTCGATGACCACCACGGTGTGCCCCCCGGCGACCAGCGCCTGGAAACTCTCCAGGAGCACGGCCACGTCATGGGGATGGAGGCCGATGGTCGGCTCATCGAACAGGTACAGGATGTGCTTCTTGCGCTGGTGGACCAGATTGTGGGCCAGCTTGATCCTCTGCAGCTCCCCGCCTGACAGCGTGGTTGTGGGCTGTCCCAGCCTGAGGTATCCCAGCCCCACCTCGGCCAGCGGGGAGAGTTTCTTGACGATCCGGGGGTGATCCCGGAAAAACTCGAGGCCCTCTTCGACGCTCATCCTGAGGACCTCGTCGATATTCCGTCCCTGGAAACGGACCTCCAGGATCTCTCGCTTGAAGCGCTTTCCCTTGCAGGCCTCGCAGCGCAGGACCACATCCGAGAGGAACTGCATCTCCACGACCTGCTGACCTGCGCCCTTGCAGTGTTCGCATCGGCCCCCCGGAGTGTTGAAGGAGAAGAAGCCCGGCTTGTAGCCCTGGGCTTTGGCCTCTCTGGTCTGGCTGAACAGTGTGCGGATCTCGTCCATGGCCTTGGTGTAGGTGGCCGGGATGGAGCGGGGGGAGGTGCTGAGCGGCGACTGGTCCACCATGATCACGGCATCCACCTGGTCTCTGCCCTTGATCGCCCGGAATCCGTCGTCGGACCGGCCCTGCCATCCCCGGTAGAGGACATCGAAGAGCAGCGAGCTCTTGCCGGAACCCGACACGCCCGTGACACAGGTGAAGATATGCAGGGGGATCTTGACATCGATGTCTTTGAGGTTGTGTTTGTGCGCGCCGCATATGGACATGGAGCCTTTGGGTTTGCGGCGTTTTTCCGGGACGGGGACCGACTGCTCGCCCCGCATGTAGCGGGCGGTCAAAGAGTCGGCTGACTGGAGGAAGTCGGACATGCTGCCCGAAAAAACGACCTCTCCGCCGTGCTCGCCTGCCCAGGGCCCCAGGTCGATCAGGTATTCGGCCGAGCGGATGATCTCGGGATCGTGCTCCACCACCACGACCGTGTTTCCCACGTCCTTGAGAGACCGGAGGATCTCGATCAGGCGGTGGTTGTCCCGGGCGTGCAGGCCGATGCTGGGCTCGTCCAATACAAACAGCGTCCCCACCAGGGAGGAGCTGAGGGCGGCGGCCAGGTTGATGCGCTGGGCCTCTCCACCCGAGAGGGTAAAGGTCATCCGGTCCAGCGTGATATAGTCGAGACCCACCTCCAGCAGGAACTTGAGGCGGGCTGTGATCTCTTGCAGCAGTTTGTCCGCGATTTTTTTTTGGAACGGCGTGAGTTCGAGGGAGGAGAAGAACGCCTGTGCGTCCTTGACCGTCTTGCGCACCGCTTCCCCGACGTGCAGCCCCTCGATCCGGACGCTGCGGGCCAGGGGATTGAGCCGCGTCTGCCCGCATTCGGGGCAGGGGATGTATTTTCGGTAGCGCGCCAGGAACACTCGGACCTGGACCTTGTACTTCTTCCGCTGCAGGCGGTCGAAAAAGCCCATGACTCCTCGATAGGCCCCCTCCCCGTGGAGTACGAATTCGCGCTGCGCGTCGCTCAGCTCCTTGTAGGGGACATCGGTGGGGATGCCGCGGGCCTGGGCCAACTCCAGGAGTTTGCGCAGCCTCCGCCGAGACGCGGGCTTGGTCCAGGGCTCGATGGCCCCCTCCTCCAGGGATTTAACGGAATCCGGGACGATCTTGTCCTCATCGAATACGGCCAGGTCCCCGAATCCGTGGCATGCCGGGCAGGCCCCCTGGGGGCTATTGAAGGAGAAGAGGTTGGGGACCGGATCTTCGTAGGCGATGCCGCAGGGCTTGCATTCGAGCCTCTCTGAGAAGAGGAATTCGTGGTCGGTGCTGGTCCGGACCTTGAGCCTTCCGTCGCCGCGCCTGAGCGCCGTCTCCAGGGAATCGACCAACCGCTCCCGTTCCTCCCTGTCCAGTTCCAGGCTGTCCATGTACACGTCGATCTCTTCCCTGTCCTTCAGATCGGCCGAATCGAGTTCGATGGCCCCGCCGTCCTGGATCAACCGGTGGAATCCTTCCTTACGGAGCTCATCCAGCCCCCGTTCCAGGGGCCATGCAAAGGAGATCAGGGCCCCGGTCTCGGGAGGCAGCCGGAATAGCGTCTCCACCATGGCGTCGATCGTGTCGCGGCGGACCGGTTCCCCGCACTGCAGGCAGTGGATCGTTCCGATGCGGGCGTACAGGACCCTCAGGAAGTCGTGGAGCTCCGTGACAGTGGCCACGGTGGAGCGGGGATTCTTGGTGACGGCCTTCTGCTGGATGGCGATGGCCGGGGTGATGCCCTCGATGCTGTCGGCATCCGGCTTGTCCATCCGCTCGAGGAACTGGCGGGCATAGGCCGAGAGGGACTCGATAAATCGCCTCTGCCCCTCGGCGTACAGTGTGTCGAAGGCCAGGGAGGACTTTCCCGATCCGGAAACACCGGTGACGATGATCTGCTGGTTGAGCGGGATGTCCAGGTCGATGTTCCTGAGGTTGTGGACCCGGACGCCCCGCAGTCGGATAACGTCTTGTTCCATGGCTCTATCGAGCTATTATACCCGCTTTTAGCGGATCTGCCCATGGGTGGCCGCGCACCCGCACCAATTCTTGCTTCGTTGTCTAGATCGGGAGTGGGGATGCGAATCTCATCTCATTGGAATTCGATCACGGCGGAGCGGATACTGATCCCCAGCTCGCGGTCGTCTTCCGGGTTGATTCCCAGTTCCCGGGGATTGAAGGTCCTGTCCAGGGCAAATCGGTAGGAGCGGGAATAGGGGAGCGTGATCGGGCCCTTGAGGAGTTTCAGGCTGATCCGCTGAGTCCCATTGGCTGTATGGATACGGAGCTCCCGAGCGTAAAAGGGCTGCCAGTCATTCAGGGTCAGCACGAGCCGCTCGAAGCGCTCTTCCGGGAAATAGGCGAATTCCTTTTCCGTCCATCCCCATTCCGAGGTATCCAGGGTGACTCCCATGAAATCGCGGATGACGTTTTCTTGACTCGCCAGGCGCAGGATCCGGCACCTCCCTCTGCGGTAGACCCTGAGCGGCTGGAAATCCAGCTTGTAATCACCAAAGAGAACGATGAAGTCCGTTTCCTCGGGGATCTCGTCCTGTTTAAGGGTGGCGTCTTCTGGCAGCCGTGCGGCGTAGGTAAAACGGTAGGGCAACCAGAACACAGCGAGGAACTTGTGGATCTCTCCGGGATCGATCACCGCAACCCGGGAGGACGGATCACGGATCGTGTCCCTGATGAACGTACGGTCTGGCCTTGCGGCCAACCTCTGCGGCTCGTAGTATCGGACCAGGATCCAGCTTTCCGCCCCGTTGGCCAGCAGGGCGACAAGCACGAAGAATCCCAGGTAGTATCCGGCCTGCCCCTTGCGGATCAGCTGGACTGTCATCGCGTAGAACAGGAGTACCGCAGCTATTAACAGGCCTCGAGGCAGGAAAGCGGCCCAGGCGATCTCCGGATAATCGATGGCCAGCGTGAACTTTACTGGGCTCCCGAAGAAGACGGGGAGTCCCGGCAGGAGGGCGAGCATGCCCAGAAGCGAGAGAGAAAGCAGCATGATCCTACGCGGGCCGTTCCAGCGGACCTGCTTCCTGAAGGCAACCAGGGAGACGATTAGCAGAGGAAAGGCCATGGAATAGAAGCGCCCGTGGAGGCGGACGAACGACTCTTCGGGAGCAAAAAACAGCGATGTGACCAGGGTCAGGGCCGCCAGCTCGAGCAGGAGAAACAGGACGAGGCCCGCGAAGGCGAGGCGCTTCGAGTCGCGTTCCCTGAGCGCCCGGGCCCATCCCCAGCAAGTCAGCAGGAGCGGCGGTAGGAAGAGGAACAGCACGATTCCCAGGTGGGCGCCAACCATGGTCAGAAACTCGCTGAAGACATACTCCCCAGCGCCCAATCCGCTTGCGACCCTGGAGGGGATCCCCCGAGTCACGGCCAGGTTGAATCCAGCGCTCCGTGCGATACCCCCCCCGAAGATCCCGATGAAAGCCAGGAAGGAGGCGGCAAGCAATGTACTTGCGGCAGCCAGGTTCACTAAGATTCTCCGGCTCGAAGATCGGTCTTTCAGCTTGAAGGCGAAGAAGGCGGCCAGGCAGCCTCCGCATACCAGGAATGCTGTGAGGAGGACCAGAGCGTGGGGCTTGGTCAGGAAGCAGAGCACCAGGCAGCCCGCGGTGAGCAGGGCATAGCGGAGGGAGCCTCCTGTGCAGCTCTTGTAGATCAGGTAGACACAGAGGGCGAAGAGGGGGAAGTACAGGTTTTCGGCCATCAGGAAGGAGGAGTAGCCGAACGAGGGGAGCAGCAGCGCCAGGGCCGCGCCCAGGGCCGCCTCCCTGCGCGGCACGAATTCCCTCAGGATCCCATAGAGAGGGAACAGAGTGGCGTTGATAAGGAATGCGTTGAACAGCTTTCCGGCCACGAGGAAATTGTCCCGGAAGAAGAAGATGAAAGCGATTAGGACCTGGTAGAGAACGTACCCGACGTTGGTGGGGGCCCCCACGGCCTCAGCGCTCAGCGCAAAAGGATCCAGCCATTTGTAGAAGCCGTAGGCCATGGACTTGTAGGCCAGCTCGTCCGGGATCACGGCCGGCTCTGAGAGGAGGAGCGACTGGAGGAAGCGGAGGAGGACGAATGAGGCATAAAGGAAGAGGAGGGAGGCCCAAAGCTTTGGCCTGGTCTCAGCGGAGCTTCCGGACGAGAGGGGTGGGCCGGCGCCGGGTGGCATTCTCTCCGGCATCGTTCAGTCGTCCTCACCCCTGCCTGAGGTCTCTGATCGCCCCGTCCTCAGCCTCCGATCCAGGAGCGAATACAGGACCGTGCTGAGCAGCAGGAGGATCATCCACTCCCCCGCGCCCACGATGTGATAGGTCTTGCCCTTCTCGAACACGCTCCAGAACTGAGGCGCCCTCGCATCCCTGCTCAGCAGGATGGCGGCCTGGCTGTCCGGGCCTTTCTCAGGCACTGGGTAATAGCTCAGCAGGCCCGAGACATGGGACAGGAGAGCAAACACGAGGATGCCGGCCGCCACGAATACGGAGGGCGACCGGAGCCACCGGATCTTGGGGATGCTCCCTTGTGCGAAGAGAGTGTCCTTTTTCAGCCACAGGTAGATGAGGAAGACCATGAAGGCGCCGCCCGCGATGTCCAGGATCACGTCGTTGAAATCGTAGTAGGACTGATGCGGCCACCAGACGACATAGTACTGGTACAGCTCGTCTACGGCGCCCAGCAGGCCGATCCAGAACATGGTCTCCCCGAACCTCCGGGTCAGTGCAAGGAGCGGGAAGACCAGGAGGCTGAACTGCATGACATGGATGTACTCCAGGTTGACGGCCAGGACTGCCCAGTGGGTGATCCCTATCAGCCCGAAGGTAAAGGCTAGGAAGGCCAAATTGAAGAGCTTGTCTTCCTGCTTCAGGATCCGGAGGAGTACGGCCACGAGCACCAACGCCAGGGCGATCAGGGCGAACCATCCCCAGCCTCGATTATAGGAAGCATATGTGACCTGTCGCTCGATCCTCAGCGAGAGCTTGGCCACCGGCTTGTGCAGGATAACCGTGGATACGAAGTAGAGGATACCGAAGACCCATGTGAACCATTTGTTCCGCATCAGGAAGCTCAGGATGACATTCATGTCCGATCCGTCCCTTCAGAGAGTATTTTTCGCATGTATTCGTGATAGAACCGGGGGATGTTGACCTGGTATTTTCGGCCCCCGCGCTGGAAATGCTCCCAATACGCAGCGGTCTTGTTAGCCGGCTCGGCAAGGAAGAGCTGCTTGAACCTGTGGGGGTGTTTCTTGAGCAGGAGGGCGTCCTTCTCGAAGAACCGGTCCCGCTCGGTCCGGGATTCTCGCCGCTCGTCTCTGGGGTGGGCCGGGTGTTGGACCTGGACATCGAAACCGAACGGGATCCGGCCGTGTTCCAGTGCCCTCCAACCGAGGTCCGTGTCTTCCCGGAAATGGGGATTGTCGAACCGTTCGTCGAATCCCCCCAGGGCGTTGAATACCTCGAGCCGCAGGAAAAGATTGGCTGTCATGAAGCCGATGCCGCGGAAATTCTCATTGGTCACACTCCGGTACTCGGGATGTCCGATATGATCGGAACGGATCAGGCCCTCGATCCCCACCACGCCGGGATCGTCGAAGTGGAGACTCGCCTTCTCCAGCCAGTCTGCGGCCGGCCGGCAGTCATCGTCGATGAATGCCAGGATGGAGCCCCGGGCGTAGAATGCGGCCAGGTTTCGGGCCCGGACCGCCCCGCGAACGCTCTCATGGAGGTAGAGTACATCTATACCCCTGGCAAGGAGCTGTTCCTCGCAGGCACGGCTGCTCTGATCCACCACGATCACCTCGAAATCAGAGAAATGCTGTTTGGCGAGGAGGTCCATCAGCTGTTTCAGTTCTCCGGGACGCTCGTAGGTGGGCACCAGGACAGAGAAGCGGGGTTTTTCCTGAACGAACCGGCTCCTGTGACGATGGAGGAGCCGACCGAGTTTTTTCGAGAGAGCCTCCCAGGAGTAGTGGCCCTCTGCCAGTCCCCTGGCTTGGGCCGACAGCCGGAGCCGCTCTTCGGCCGAAGCCGATAACGAAATCAAATGAGCGGCCATCTCTGCTCGAGGACATACCCGAAAGGCCTCTCCGCTGTCGGGGAGGATACCCCGGGCCCCTGCCGGGGTGGTGACGATGGGCAGGCCGGCTGCCATGAACTCGAACATCTTGATGCTGCTCCCGGATCCCTTTTCCACAGGGTTGATGGCCAGGTCGGCCGCTCCCAGGTAAGAGGGCTTCTCCTGAGGATCGAAACTTCCCGGGACACAGACGTTTCCCGGGACTGCGGTTTCTCCGATTTCTGCCAGCCAGCGCTCCCCAACCCCTCCCGCGATCAGAAACGTTATCTCGGGAGCCTGGGCCGCGAGGCTTTCGGAAATGAACCGGGCCGCCTCCAGGTTGGGCTCGTAATCGCTCCCCAAAAACAGGGCCGTCGTGCCATCAGCAAGGCCCAACTTCTCCCGTGCTTCCCGTTTCTCATCCACAGCAAAGCGACCGATCTCTTTCACAAAGGCTCCATTGGGAACGGTCCGGATCTTGGCGAAGGGAAGATCATACAGCTTGTGAAAGAGCTTTGCATCTTCTTCGGAGCAGGCGAGGACGAGGTGGGCCACGCGGGCAAGCGAGCCTTCCTGATCCACCACCTCACGCACGATCCGCGTCCCGGGCCCCCCGTTGTCGTCCAGCAGGGCGAATCGCAGGTATGCTTCCACGTTCTGCGCATCATACACGATGAGCTGATTCCTCTCATCGAGAAGATCCCGGACCATGGGATATACCCAGGGATGCGAGAAGATGACGACCTCGGCCTCCCTGACGGCTTCAGTGGCGGCCGAGACGAACTGGGGGGAGAAGCGTGCGAATCGGGCGAAGGTCGTGTCGATCACCGTCCGGCCCCGGACCCCTTGGAGGGCCCGGGCGCTGGCCTCGAAATGCCGCTTCCCCAGGGGGACATCGATCTCCTTCAATGTGGGGCTCAGACGGACCTCCCGGTGTGGCTCGCCGGGCCAGTCATAGCTCCCTACGTAACACGTGGGAAGCCCCAGCCCGTGATAGAGCCCCAGAAGGCGCATCCTCCCGCCGCCCAGAGGGGGATCGATCGGCTGCATGTCCAGCACGGTCACGCGATAGGCCGGATCGAGGCTCAAGATCCTGCCTCCAGGGCTGAAAGAAGGCGGTGCCCCACCTCCGCCCATGTGGTGGGATCCAACGATGTCCGGGCCTGTTTCCCCATGGCACGAGCCCTGTCGGGTGAGGCAGCCAGCCGGTCTATGGCATGGCTGAGGCTTTCCGGATCCGGGGCGCACACATATCCGGTCTCCCGGTCCCGGACCAGCCGGGCCGGCTCTCCGGAATCTGTGCAGGTTATGACCGGCTTGGCGCATGCAAAGGCCTCGGTGGTGACAAAGCCGAAATCCTCCCTCAGAGGGATAAAGAGCACGGCCAGGGCGTCCGTATAGAGGCGAAGCAGTCGCTTCCGGCTGACCCAGCCCAGGAATTGGATGCGGCTGTCGCCGCGGGCCATGTCGCGGAAGAGGGCGGAATCCTCGCCTGCGCCTGTGATCTTGACACGAAGCTTGGCGTTCACCAGGCGAATGGCCTCGATGGCCAGGTCGATGCGCTTCCAGCGGTGGAGCCTAGAGGGCATGAGTAGATGCCGATACTCCCCGCTCTCGAAGCGATCCGGGGGCAGAGCCGGCCTCAGGACCTCGGCCTCCAGGCCATTCCAATTCTTCAGCCTCTGGGCCACCTCCTCCCCGATCGCGAATACCTTTCTTGTCCTGGGGGCAGCCAGCGCACCGGAATCGATCGTGTGCAGGAGTTCCCGCTGACGCAGGAGGGAGGGTTTTTGGATGTTGAATTCCCGGTCGAACATGTCGTAATAGGATCGCATGGTGTGCAGGAGGTAGCACACATGGTTGGGATGCCTTACGAGATAGGAGGGAGCCTTGGTTGAGATCACCCCGTCGTAGGCGGAGAGATCCATGTCGTAGAAGTCCAGGTATGTCCTCTGAATGGAAGTGAAACTCGTCTCATGGCTCACGCGCTTGACCTGATCCGCCTGGGCCCCGTTCTGGCGCAATCCCTGGATGAGGGCCTGATAGAGAACCTCTGCCCCGCCCTCTTCGCCGCTCGGGCTGACCGGTGTGAGGACCGCGACCTTCATCTCATCCTAGGCGGTCGGGTTGGGCGGTCCCTGCTGCGTGGGCTCGCTGTCCCTGCCTTTTTTACGGTTCCGCTGCCGGCCGTCTTGGGAGGCGGTACGCTTCTCGATCTCGTCCACACGCCTCAGCAGCGCGGTCACACTCTCCCGGAGTGAGTTGTGCTTCTCCCTATCGGTCGCCCCGGCCCGCTGTTCCCGCTCCAGACGCACAACGGCCGCCGCAAGCCGAGGAAGGCGGATGAGGGCCCAGCACCATCTCAGGAACCACCCCAGGATCGGTATCCCGGCTGCCGCTGTCCATAACCTGCGGAGGACACGACGCGGCTTCAGGCCGCGGATGGGAACGCCGTGAATCTGGCCCTCGCGAGAGGAGCGGATGCTCCAAAGGATGTCGACCTTGCTCCATCCCTGTCGACGCAGCTTGTGCAGCCAGAATTCCAGGCCTTCCGCCTCGGGCATCCGATGCAGGAGAGACCTGTAGGCGTGCTGTAAAAATGTCTCGTCCTCGAAGCGCAGGAGGTCCTTGCAGCGGATCGGGCCGGTCTTCAGCGGCTTGTCTTGAGGTAGGGAGGCCTCTTCGCGTTGTTCCTGGCTTCGGACCTCTTCCCGAATCCGCTCCATAATCCTGTCGATGTCGATGGGGGGGCGACTAGACAGGTTTCCTGGCATGGGTTCGTTTTCGAATATGGGATTGATTATATACCATGAAAACGAGGATGCACAAAGGTCTTTTCATTTTTCGCCCGATCCAGGCTGTTGCGCCTGCTCTACATTTTGTATAAAGTGCAGGCAAAGAGGAGGAGCGCATGAAAAAAGGAAAGCGGCTGGCTCTGCTCCTGGGAGCGATCCCCTTCATCACTCTGGTCTTCGCCCTGCCCCTGGTCAACCGGATCCACCCCACGGTACTGGGGCTTCCCTTCCTGCTTTTCTGGATCCTGCTCTGGGTCATGCTCACTCCGTTGATCCTCTTCCTGGCATACAGGGTGGAGAGGCGCTTTGATCCGCCGGATGAGGGAGATGGACCATGAGTGTGGCGCTCGTCATCATTCTTGCCGTCATCCTGATCTCAGCTGCCGTGGGGATCTATGCCGGCCGCACCCTCGAGATGAATCTGGAAAACTGGACGGTGGGCGGCCGCCGCTTCGGGATCCTCCTGATATGGCTGCTCATGGCAGGAGAGATCTATACGACCTTCACCTTCTTGGGAGCCAGCGGCTGGGCTTACTCCAAGGGCGCGCCGGCCTTCTATATACTGGCCTACGGGGCCCTGGCCTATACGCTGTCGTTCTTCATACTGCCGGCGCTCTGGAAGGTCGGGAAGCGTCACGGGCTGCACACGCAGCCGGACTTCTTCATCAAGACCTACGACAGCCGCGGGCTGGGAGTGCTGGTGGCGGTCATCGGAGTGTTTTCCATCATTCCCTACCTCCAGCTCCAGCTGGCCGGGCTGGGATTCATCGTCGAGGTGTCTTCGGACGGGGCCATCTCCTCCAGCGCGGCGATCATAGTCGCGTTCGTCCTCACCTGTGTCTTTGTATACACGTCCGGCCTCAAGGGAGCCGCCTGGGTGGCGGTTATCAAGGACGTGCTGATGATCGCGGCCGTTTTCATCGTGGGCTTCGGCGTCCCGAGCATCTATTTCGGCGGCGTCAACAAGATGATGGATGCCCTGGTCGCAAAGATTCCTGAGCACTTGACCCTCCCCGGATCCACGACCAACATGGATGTGCTGTGGGTCATGTCCACGATCCTGGTGACGGCCATGGGATTCTACATGTGGCCGCACATCTACGGCTCTGTGTTCTCCGCCAAGAGTGCCAGAGTGCTCAAGCGGAATGCCATCATCATGCCTCTGTACCAGATCCCCATCCTGCTGATCTTTTTCGTAGGGTTCACGGCGCTTCTGGTCATTCCCGGTTTGGCCAATGGAGACCTGGCTTTTCTGGAGCTGGTCAAGAAGACCTATCCGCCGTGGTTCCTGGGATTCGTGGGCGCAGCCGGTGCGGTGACGGCCATGGTGCCGGCAGCCATCCTGGTCCTGTTCGGCGCCACGCTGGTGGCCAAAAACATCTACAAGTCTGGGTTCCGGCCGGACGCCCCGGATGCGAGTGTGATGCGGCTCTCCCGGGTCATGGTGATCGTGATCATGGCGGTAAGCCTGTTCTTTGCGCTCAAGTTTCCCAACGAGCTGGTCCCGCTTCTCATCCTGGGCTATGACGGTGTCTCCCAGTTCTTCCCAGGCGTCGTGTGCGGGCTCTTCTGGAAAAGGGTCACAAAGGCCGGTGTCACGGCCGGCATCCTCACCGGCGTGGCCGTGGTCGCTGCCCTCATCCTCTCCGGGAACGATCCATTCCTGGGGATCAACGCGGGATTTGTAGGTTTGGTCCTGAATGCCGGCGTGACCGTAGCCGTGAGTCTCACAACCAAGAGAAAACCTCCTCCCGAATCGGGAGTCTAGACCGGTCCTCAATATGGATCGGGATCGAATAATCGTGTGAAAATTATCGGAACAAAGGAGGGATCATGAAGGCCATCGTACGCGTATTCTGCTTCGGCCTGTGCCTGAGCCTGCTGCTCTGGGCTACGGGAGGGGCTCCGCCTTTCCTTCCGTTGAGTGAAGACGGTGCCGATGACCACTGTACGGACATCATCGTGGGCAAGCTGGCCTCCGTGGACGGATCTGCCATCGTGTCCCACACGGGATGCGGCCCAGAATGCCGGGTTCACATTATCCCCGCGCAGACCTTTCCCAAGGGAGCGAAAGCGGCCGTCCACTACGGCATCCAGGATGTGAAGAAGCCCCTGGAGGACCACGGCGAGGTCCTGGGCCACATCCCCCAGGTGGAAAAGACCTATGCCTACTTCCACACGGCCTACCCCCAGATGAACGAACACGGGCTGTCCATCGGGGAGAGCACGCTCAGCCAGCGTGCCGAGCTCCAGATCGATGTCGCCATGGGCGTGAAGCAGATCATGACCATCGAACAGGCCCAGGTCTTCGCCCTGCAGCGCTGTTCCAAAGCCCGGGAAGCGGTCGTGCTCATCGGGAAGCTCATGGAAGAATATGGTTTTCTGCCTTCCTGCGGGCCCGAATCGGAGGGCATCTGCATCACGGACGGAGACGAAGCCTGGGTGATGGAGGTCTTCAGCGTGGGGCCGTTCTGGGAACCAGGGGAGGGCAAGCCTGGCGCCATCTGGGCGGCCCAGCGAGTGCCAGACGACCACGTGGCCGTTATCCCCAACTGGAGCATCATCAAACGGATCGATCTCTCCCGGCCCGACTGGTTCATGGCCTCGGTCAATTACAAACAGGAGGCCATAGACCGGGGCTGGTACGATCCCGAAAATGATGGGCCATTTATCTGGCAGGAGGCCTATTCTCCCCAGCCGCGGGAGTGGGCCGTGAGCCGCTTCTGGCTGTTTTTCACGACCTTCGCCCCCAACCACAAGGACTGGCCGGACAAGCGGCTGCGCAGTGCCCACAGCGGGTACGACGCCTACCACCAGTACCTCGAGCCCCTCTCCCTTTATCCCTTTTCCGTGAAGCCGGAGAGGAAGGTCTCGGTCCAGGATGTGATCGCCTTCCAGCGCTCGGTATTCGAGGGCACGATCTACGACATGACCGCGGATGTGGACTGGCTGGTCCCGGACGGGCGGGGCGGCATGAAGAAAAGCCCGCTCACAACCCCCTTCCCCACGCGGGACATGCGCGAGCTCCTCGACATCACCTGGCGGCGTCAGGTCTCACGGGGGGGGTACGGCATGGTCGCCCAGGTCCGTCCCTGGCTGCCCGCTCCACTACGCGGGGTCTACTGGTTCTACCTCGACAACCAGTATGTCAGCACCTATGTTCCCATCTACTCGGGTGCGACCGAGATCAATCCGCTCTACAAGACCTACGATCCCGACTCCTTCAGCGAGGACTCGGCACGCTGGGCCATGGACTTTATCGACAACCTCCTCTATCTTCGCTGGCAGGAGGCCGTAAAAGACCTGCGTAAGGTGAGGGATCCGCTGGAGGCCTCCTTCTTCGAACAGCAGGAGGGCATCGAAAGGCGTGCCCTGGAGATGTTCAAGCAGAACCCTGATGAGGCCCGGAAATTCCTGAACACGTACACGTGGGACAGCATGGACAAGGTCGTGGAGATGTACCGTGACCTGCGCAAGCTGCTGATCACCAAATACACCAACAACAAGCTGGGATCGTGATGTCGGTGCCGGTGTTCGCGGCGAGAGGGTAGGGTCCCGGCTGATTGTGAGGGATTCAGTTGGTCTCGAAGATTCTTTCCAGCGCCGATTCCTGAAAGGAGAAATACGATGAACGAAGAACTCAAAGCTCGAGTAACTGAGATCGAGGATGACCTCATATCGTGGCGGAGGGATTTCCACCGCCATCCCGAGGTAGCCTTCCATGAAGAACGCACGTCCCGCGTGATCCGGGAATATTGCGAGGGCCTGGGCCTGCCCGTGAAGAGCCTGGCCGGGACCGGGCTGCGAGCCGACCTCAGGGGAGGACATCCAGGACCCACGGTCGCGCTCCGGGCCGATATCGATGCCCTCCCCCTCCAGGAGCAGGGCGAAAAGGAGTACCTCTCACAGAATCCAGGAGCTGCCCACTGCTGCGCCCATGACGGCCACATGGCCGTTGTCATGGGGGCCGCCAAAATCCTGACGGAGAGGAAGGATTCTCTCCACGGGAATGTGGTGTTCCTGTTCCAGCCGGCCGAGGAACTCCCCCCCGGAGGAGCGATCACCATGGTGGAGGAGGGGGCACTGGAAGGCGTGGATGCCATCTTCGGACTGCACTTCTGGCAGCCCATGCCCACCGGCAAGGTCGGGGCCGTGAAAGGTCCGATGATGGCCGCTGCGGACAATTTCCGCATCACGGTCAAAGGCCGGGCGGGGCACGGATCCATGCCCCATCAGACAGTGGACTCCATCCTGACGGCAGCCCAGCTGGTGGTCAACCTCCAGAGCATCATCAGCCGCAACCTCGATCCCCTGAAGCCGGGGGTCGTGTCCTTCGGGACCATCCAGGGGGGCACGGTATACAACATCATCCCGGAGGAGGTCAAGCTGACAGGAACGGTCCGGAGCTTCGATACCTCTGTGCAGGACTTAGCCAGGACGCGGCTGCAGGAGATTACGCAGAAGACCTGCGAGGCGTTCGGCGCCGAGGGAGAGATGGAGTACGAGCCGGGCTACCCGCCGTTGGTCAATCCTCCCGAGATGGTGGATTTCGCAATGGAGGTCGTGGCCAAGACGCTGGGCCGGGACCGGATCGTGGATATCGACCCGGTCATGGGCGGGGAAGACTTCGCCTACTTCCTCCAGAAGATCCCGGGGGCATTCCTGTTCTTCGGCATGGGGGACGGCCAGGCTTGTCCCCACCATCATCCCGGATTCGATATGGATGAAAAAGCCCTCCCCCAAGCTGCCTTGCTCCTGACGTCCCTCGCCCTGGAATATCTGGAGAAAAAGAGACAGGCTTGAGCTTCGCCGCAGTTTTTGGGATTGCCCTGGCCCTGGCCATGGACGCTTTCGCGGTCACCCTGGGGATCGGCGCTATCCTGAAGCGGCTGACACCGCTCCAGTCACTCCGATTGGCATGCTCCTTCGGGCTGTTCCAGTTCGGGATGCCGCTGTTGGGTTGGGCCGCCGGTCGATTCATACTTCCCCTTATCGAAGCCGTGGACCACTGGGTGGCCGCGGGGCTGTTGGTCCTGGTCGGCGGCCGCATGGTCTATGATTCCTTCCGTTCGCAGGAAAAAGACAGACAGGGGCTCCGGGATCCTACCCGGGGCCTGAATCTGCTGCTGCTGGCCATGGCCACCAGTGTAGACGCGCTGGCCGTGGGGCTGAGCCTTTCGATGTTGAGTGTCCCCATCCTCTACCCCGCTATGGTCATCGGGGGTGTGGCTTTCGCCATGACACTCATCGGGGCCCGCATCGGCCCAGTGCTCGGCCGCCTGGCCGGGAAGCGGGCCGAGCTGGCCGGCGCACTCGTACTCTTCGCCATCGCCATAAAGATCCTGGTAGATCACCTCTAGCCGGTGCGATGTTGAGACCTGTGATGTTCACCCGGTATCCGGGCCGGGGCTTCTTATGCAAGGGGACAGTCGAGCCGCGGGTCGTGTCCTGAGAGCGGAGGCTCCCGATTCTGGTCAGAAAATGAGGTATTTGCCGTCTTCGATCAGGATCTCGCCCTGGCTGTTTTCGTAGAGCAGGACCAGGGACTTTACGGAAATGCGGGGCTGCGTGGCCGGGATGTAGATGCGGTCCAGATGGATGACCTCTTCGGGAGAGGAGAAATCCTTGGGACCCACGGCCCCGCCGAAGTGATCGCTGCGGCCGAAGGCGACATGGAAGCCCAGCTTCTCATCCAGGAGGATCTTGCCCACCGGCAGGATGCCGAAATCGGCCAGCACACCGAATCCCAGCTCCGCCATGTTGCCGTATGCGGGCTCTCTCTCCAGGTGGGCCTTTTCTTCCAGGATCGCGGGGACGAGCCCTTCAACTCCCACCGCCCGGTTTTTCTTGATGTTGAACAGCACGATATCATCACGGATCTGGACTGGCAGCATGCCCTCGGTCCGGCTGGCCTCACCTTCTTCGCCTTCATAGGGCACGATGTAGGCCTCTCCGGAGGGGAGATTCCCGGCCGTTCCCTTGTCCGGGAACCGCCCGGTGCTGGCATGGGCCTGACGGAATCTGAGGTCGAAATAGACCTCGAAATCCTCGTCGCCGTCCACGCTGAAGTGGACGTCCGCTCCCAGCGCCCGGTCGAGTTTCTCCTTGAGCAGGAGGACTCGGCGGTTGACCTCGCCGTAGTCCAGCCTCAGGGTGGGGATCATTTGGCTGGAAAAGCCGGGCATGGTGGCGGCCCGGAAACCATGCTTTGCGGCCGCGACCTTCAGGGGGGCGGTGGTGGAAAACTGCGTGGGGGCCAGAATGATCTGGGTGTTGCGGAAAACATCCAGGAACGTGCGGGCCTCCCCGGTCTTTGACAGGTCCTCGATAGAGGAGGGAAGCTGGCCCTTGATGATGGTTCCGAACTCGGGGAGATCGGCGTTGTTGGAACCCACGTCCGGGTAGGCGATCAAGATGATCTCGTCCAGGTGCAGGGAGGGACGGATGCGCTTGAGGGCGTGGAACCACTCCACGGCCAGGTTCCTCCTCGCCTTCCAGTCTGGTGTGTCTCCTGCCGGGTCGCGGGGAATGTCCACCATTATACCTAGACGCCGGTCGTCAGGATAAGCGGGGAATACGGATCGGATCAGCTGCAGCATATCCCGGTCGGTCAATACCTCCATGTCGTCTCCTGGGGCCATTGTATAGCATGTCCGGCCCGCGCGGCAAGGCCGAAGCCCAGGTTTGTAATCCGCCCGTTTTTGAGGCAAGATGTCGGAGGTAGCAGCCATGTCGCAAGCCATGAAGGTTTTGATCATCGAGCCCTATTTCACAGGCTCGCACGCGGCCTGGGCCAAAGGCTATGCGCGGCACAGCACCCATGAGGTGAAGGTCCTGCACCTCGAGGGGCAGTTCTGGAAGTGGCGCATGCACGGCGGGGCAGTGACCCTGGCGAGGCGGTTCCTTGAGAAGGGGCTGGACCCCGATGTGATCCTGGCAACGGACATGCTAGACCTGACAACGTTTCTGGCTCTTACCAGAGAGCGGACGGCGAGGACACCAACCGCAGTCTATTTTCACGAGAACCAGATCACCTATCCCTGGTCCCCGGGAGACCGGGATGTGATCCACTCGAGGGACGTCCACTACGGCTTCATCAACTTCGCTTCAGCCCTGGCTGCCGATGCCGTGTTCTTCAATTCCGACTATCATCGTCAGGCTTTTCTGGGGGAGCTGCCGCGGCTGCTCAAACATTTCCCCGATCATCGGGAGCTGTCGAGCGTGGAAGAGATCGAAAACAAGAGCCGTGTCCTGCACCTGGGATTTGACTTTGATTGTTTAGAGTCTAACAAGCCGGCCAAGCCCGCTCACGGCACCCGCTCCGGCCGCCCGCCCCTGGTCCTCTGGAACCACCGCTGGGAGTATGACAAAAACCCGGAGGACTTCTTCCAGGCCCTGTATGCGTTAGCCGATCGGGGCCTCGAGTTCGAGGTGGCGGTGCTGGGCGAGAATTTCAGCCAGTCTCCTGAAGTATTCCAGCAGGCCCGCGCCAAGCTGGGGGACCGGGTTGTGCAGTTCGGATATGTGGACTCCTTTGCCGACTATGCGGCCTGGCTCTGGGATGCCGACCTATTACCCGTGACCTCCCGGCATGATTTCTTCGGGATGAGTGTGGTGGAGGCGGTCTACTGCGGGTGTCTGCCGATCCTTCCCCGCCGGCTCAGCTATCCGGAGATCTTCCCCTCCGACATATTCCAGGATTTCTATTACGGCGATGCCTATGAGCTGAATGCCAAGATGATAGGCATGCTTCAAAACATCGAGCACACGCGACAAACCAGCCTGAAGCAAAGAGCAGGAGAGTTTTCCTGGAAGATTATGGTGTGCCACTACGACAAGGCCCTCGAGTCTCTTGCATAGGTTAGTGTCCCCTTAAACTCTTGACCCTTTTTCAGAGCCTTGAAGATCTCAGTGTTCCTTGACAACTCAAGGAGGCCGAGTATAATATTAATTGATAATGAAAATCATTACCACTAAGCAGTGAGTCAGTATCGTTAAAAAGCCGGATAAGACATAGATTCAGCGGGATGCCTCCCTAACAACGGCCCCGTGGGAGGCCGCAGAGGAATTTTTTCGCGGATCATCAGAATTACGTTTTGAGGATGAAGGAATAGGTAAAAAATATTCTTAATTAATATTTATGACAGGAGGTTCAACATGGATGACATCCAAGATTCTCAAGAAACTCAATTACACGGCATGCCCCGCCTTGGCGAACCGGCTCCCCAATTTGAAGCCGTAACCACACATGGGACGCTCAAACTCGAGGACTTCAAAGGAGGCTGGCTGATCTTGTTTTCTCACCCAGCGGATTTTACGCCTGTTTGCACTACTGAATTCATAGGGTTCGCTCAGATCCATGATCAGCTCAGGGAAATGAATTGTGAGCTTTTAGGATTAAGTATCGACAGCGTCTATTCGCATATCGCTTGGGCAAGAAATGTCGAAAAGAAGATGGGCCAAAAACTAACATTTCCCATTATCGCCGATCTGAACAAAGAAGTGGCTTCGAAATATGGAATGATTATGCCGGGTGAAAGCAAAACAGAAACCTCAAGATGTGTTTTTGTCATCGATGACAAACAGATCCTCAGGGCTATGATCTATTATCCGCTTTCCACCGGCCGTAACATGGATGAGATGCTGCGCCTTATCCAGGCTCTGCAGACAACAGACAAACATGGAGTGGCAACACCCGCCAACTGGCGTCCTGGAGAAAAGGTCATCCTCCCCCCACCCAATACTCAAGAAGCGGCCGAGGAGCGAGCGACGGATAGCAGCCTGGAATGCAAAGACTGGTATTTCTGCAAGAAGGACTTGTAAGAGGAGGCCGCGATGGCTTGCGTTAACCCTGACGGCACAATTTCAGAGTCGGCCAAAAATCTGTTGCGAATTATTCAGGTTCCTTTACTCCCTGAAGAGATATCAAAACAAGTGGCACAGCCACTGTTTAAAGTGAGGAGCAGCTTACGAGAAATGAACGCCGCAGGATTTGTCGAAGAAGAAAACGGAAAATTCAAAATAACCGAAAGGGGCAGAGAAAAAATATAGGAAGTTCAACTAAGGACTCTGGGCCCAGTGTTTGTCTTCAAATCGGTCAATTTTAGCCATATACGCCTCCGATTTTATACTTCATTCTTTTTGCCATAAAGAAACTCTCCCCTCAATACACCGATAAGATCTGATCATAACATTCAGAGAATGAATAAACTCAAAGCCATGACCAACATTCCTGCAATTAATCCCATAATGACAGTATGGCCGTGACCATAACGGTGAGCCGTGGGTAGAATCTCATCCAATGATATATAAACCATTATTCCTGCTATGAATGACAGAAGGAAGGCAACGAGGCCCTGCGATAAAAAAGGCAGCAAAATTAAATACCCAAAAAAAGCCCCCACTGGCTCGGATAAGCCCGACAGAAAAGAGTAGATGAATGCTTTATTTCGGTTTCCTGTGGCATAATAAATAGGCATAGAGACCGAGATGCCCTCAGGAATGTTATGGATCGCAATTGCCATGGCTATCATTATTCCGAGTTTTGCATCGCTAAAAGCAGCTCCAAATGTCGCAAGTCCTTCAGGGAAATTATGAATTCCTATGGCTAATGCCGTGAACAGCCCTGTCCTCTTCAGCCTCTGGTCTTCATGTGGTTTTTCAGTGACAGGGTATTCCTTGTAGTGGTGTGGATTCTGTATTTCAGGGAGAAACAAATCGATCATGCCGATGAATGTGATCCCGATGAAGAAAGCGGTGATACCCATTGCTTTGCCCCCGCCTTCGATTCCCTTTGGAAGCAGTTCCATAAAGGATATATAGATCATCACGCCAGCTGAGAAGCCCATGGAAAAAGCGAGGTAGGTTAATTTAGGCTTTTTGATGAAATAGGCGGTGGCACTTCCTATCCCAGTGGAGAGGCCTGCTAAAGAGGTAAGCAGCAGTGCAAAACCAAAACTTTCATGCGCCATTATTCAGCCAATCGCCTTGTTCCCGCGAGAGAACTCACACTGTCCTTTTGAACAATTTTTCCAACGCTCTTTTTGATGAGGCCTCATACACCATTTTTTTAAGCTTAGAGGAACGGTCGATTGAGGTATACATGAGATCACATTTAATAGCAGGGAATTTCATGGCCGCAACGCTGAAGCAGCGCAGTCCTATTCCAAGAAACAAGGGGTAATACTCTTCGAAAAAGGCGATTTCTCCGCAAAGACAGATTTCTTTGTGGTATTTTTTCCCGGCCCTAATTGCCATCTCCATCAATTTTAAAAGTGCCGGATGTAGAATATGATATTTATTTTCTATCAGAGGATTGCCCCGTGATGCCGCAAGTGTGTACTGCCAGAGATCATTTGATCCGATGTTCGCAAATTCCACTTTTTTCAGAAGTTGATCAGCCAAGAGTGCAGCTGCAGGGGTTTCTATCATGATCCCATCCTTAACTGACCTAAAGTGCGGTCGTCCCTCTTCCTTCAGCTTCCTCTTTGCTTCAGCTATTAGAGATTTAAAAGTTTTCACATCACTCAAGTCAGACACCATTGGATACAGTATCTTCAATTCAGAATGCTGAGCGGCACGTAAAAGTGCTTTGGCCTGAGCTAAATATATTCCATGAAAATATTCAACAGCACGTGAACCACGAATTTCAAGATCAGGATTGGTTTGATGGGGAAGATTGAGGAATAGAGGAAGTTTGTCCGAGCCAATGTCCAGCAGTCTTACAACGACCGGCTTGCCTCTCGCTTTCTGCAATATCGTCCTGTATATCTCATACTGCTCTGCTTCTGTAGGAGCATGCTCCCTGTCAAGGAATTAAAACTCAGTACGAAGAAGGCCTATCCCATCATGATTGTATTCCCCAATAAGATCCATCTCGCCGGGATTACTGATGTTGACCTTGAGAGTGATTCTGACATTGGTTTTTGTTTTTGCTTTTAAATGGCTGCGCATCTCACAGAATTGGCTCCTTGCTCGATACTGCTCGACCTTTTTATCATAGTATTTTTCTGTAGCTTCATCTGGGGATATGATGACCTTCCCGGTCATCCCGTCTATAATTGCTCGCATTCCACAGCGGAGTTCTTCCTTGACATTTATGCCAAATATTACTGGGACATCTAGTGATCGTGCCAAAATGGCTGCATGCGTGGTGTATCCCCCCTCCAATGTGATGAACGCAAGGATATGCTCTCTCGGCATGTTCAGAACCAAATGAGCATTAAGCCGCTCTGTTGCTACAATGACCGGTTCATGATCCTTTATAATGCTCTCGATGTGGTTTGAAGCGCTCGAGAAAAAGGAAAGGAGTCGATCTCTTACATCCTTGAAATCATGGACGAGTTCCTGAAAATGAAGATGCTTTTTTTTTGTGAATCGATGTATTCGCTAAAAATATCATATATTGCATGTTCAGCATTTATCTTGTTTTGAATTATTCGTTGCTCGATTTTTGAGAATAGCTTGAGATCATCAAGTATCATGAGATGAACGTTCACGATCTCTGCAGCCTGTTCGTCAGAGGATTGCTTGGAGAAATCAATCATCTCCTTCATGAGAGATTTTGCTTTTTGGAATGCCAGTTTAAGTCGTTCTATTTCGCCTGGTACCCTGGCTTCATCAATTCCATATTGAGGAATGGCTTCATCAGATATGTTGGCAAGTAGATTGATAGTGCCCTTAGCAATTCCAGATGATATAGTTTTTCCCTTAAGTATTCTCATACCGTCATCGCTTTCCATTACCACGTGATATTTCTATCTTACTATTTTAGCACGATTTTCCGGCCGATGAATCACCAGCGGTTTCCGTCACAGGAGAGGATGAGAAGGCCATAACCGGTTCATCCCGGTACAAAGATTTACTCCTGTTTCTTAAGGCTGAAGAAAATTAGCGAGTTGGGGATATCGTCGTATTTGCCGCGAGTATGTTATTCGTTCCTAATCCAGCGGCCTCTGCCATAACCCAAGCGGGGCCATCTGCCCAATCCGGCGCCGCAGGGCCCCCTTCCGTATCTGTATTGAGGGTTAACACGGTAATTATTAAGACCAGACATACGGCCGGCACTGTTTCGGTTCAGCGAAGTTCGGACAACAGTTGATTTTTCGGGTTGTTAGGTCTGTCCGGATGAGTGTGGGTCGTCTTTTCTTCGTTGAAACCGTTGATGACCGCTTCTGTATGAAAATAATTGATAAAAAGGGTAACAAACAGGAATGCTGCGAGAAAGATCAGGTTTAAAGGATACTTATGCCTTCTGATCATGGGTCTGTTCGATAATTCTATCAAAGAATCATGACTCATTCAATAACCCGAATCGAGCCATCGACAATCTAACCTTAAGCGGGGCACTGACTTTATGTTTGGTTCCCCTGAGGATTTCCCACATAAAGGAGGCTTCCTCCATTTTTATACACCCTTTAAGTTTCTGACTTGGATCACCGATTATTGGGGATTCAGGTTCGGGATTAAAAATGTCGGTGCCTTGGATATAGATAATTTCTCATATGTGATCGAAATAGGTGCCGGGACCTGGTAGGATGTTTAGGGTATCTCCGGCTCGTTTTTCTGCAAGATGTCTTCAGCCGCCAGGACAAAGAGGTTGGCCGCCGGATAAAACGACTGATAGGGTTGCGCTGAATAGCTCAATTCAGTCAGATCCTCGATGGTCGCCTTTTTTTGTATCGCCAAAGTAAGAAGATCGATTTGACTGGTGACAGGTTCTCCGCTGATAATCTGCCCTCCCAACAGCCGATGCGATTTTTTGTCAGCTACCAATTTGATGCGTATTCTTTTCGCTTCGGGCATTATGGGAAATTGAGTCGTGACTTCGCTGAAACCGCACACCACTTCATACCCTGATTGCTGGGCAGTCCTTTCCGATAATCCCGTTCCTCCGATATAATGATCCAATACTTTGGTTGCGGCGCCGTTGAAAAATCCGGGGTAGGTTCTGTTCTGGCCGAGTAAGTTATACGCGATAACCTTTGCCATAGGCACTGCGTTGGTTGCCAGTTTACCAGGAACCACATCACCCGTAATGCCGCTTGAAAACTGCACACAATCACCGGCAGCATAGACATCCGGAATGTTGGTTTCCATTTTGTCATTCACAATAATTCCGTCTTTCCCGGTTTTGAGGCTGGTGTCCTTAACCAGAGAGATTGCGGGAACCATTCCCGCAGCGAAAATGACCATGCTTGACCGGTTCTCTTTTTCCCATTCTGAGAGGCCCCCCATTGAATTCAAGCGAATCGTCTGTCCGTTGTCCAAGACAACTTCTTCCACGGATGTCTTGCCCATCAGTTCCGTAACTTTTGCATGAAGATGAAGGTTGATACCTGACTGCTTTATTTCTTCATGCAGATCTTCTGCCATCTCGTTGTCTATAAGATTCGGCAGAATAGATTCCCCCATATCCACAAGGTCCACTTCTATATCTTTTGCATGGAGCGCAAGGGCCAATTCCATTCCGATGGCACCCGCCCCGACCACGACGGCCTTCTTCAATCCCTGTTCAACGAGTCCGGCTATTTCCCTCAGGTCGTTTTCGGTTTTAAACCCCAGGACTCCTTTTAGATCCCTGCCGGGAATGGGAGGGATGAACGGATTGGCCCCGGTCGCCATAACGATCTTGTCATAAGAGACACCGGAAGAATCGGACAAATACAATTCTTTTTTTTCGAAATTGATTTCTGTGACGGTGGCGCGAATTAGAGTCGCGCCGCTGCCGGTGACCAGGCTGTCCGTTTTATGTGTCTTCTCATGTTCGATCAATCCTTCGATCACATAGGGCATGGCACAATAGATCATACTGTGATCTTCAGATCGGATGACGGCCACATTCTTTTTCCTTCCCAGAATTTTGGCCAAAGTTATTCCGGCCGGGCCTCCCCCGATAACAACAATGTCATATTTTTTCATTATTCTTCTCCTTCCTGATATCCTGTTTTACCCTTCGGGCGCGCCGGGATTAGGCTGGGTCGGGCTCACCACATCGACTTCGTCGCAGCCCATTCGCGGTAGATATCTACAGCTTCATGGGCCACTTCCTCGTCGCTACAGCAACCTCGGCCCGTGAATAATCCAGGTTATTTACTGAAGCCAATAAGAAAAGGATATTTCCCGCAAAGGGAGGGCGAGGCTTCACGCAGTCTTTTTGGAAATCAAAATGTTTTTAATTCTCCGTTTTTATATGCGCCAAGAGCCTCTTTCACGGTCATCTCGCCGGCGCCAATATAGATCTTTATGGGTGAATTCATTATAACGGCGGCAGCATTTCCGCCCGGACCGTTTCCCGTTATCAAGACATCGGGGTTGAGTTCGAACAATTTCTGCACGGTTTGAGGGCCGGCCCCATGAGCTACATTTTCGATGGCTCGGTTATCATGATGAGAAAATTCATCTGTCTCATCGTCATATAGAAGAATAAATTCTGTTCTTCCCAAACGTGGATCCATCATGGAATCCCATTCTGTGCCTTTGGTTGTAAATGCAATTTTCATCTTTCTTTTTCTCCCGATTTTGTTATTCTTTTCACTTGTTCCCAACTTTTCGTCAGGATCGTTTCTAAACCATTACTATTCTCATATTCAACAATGGTCTGCCCTATTGTCATTGCCTCTGTGAACCTTTCATCGTAGGGCAGATTGGATATGTGAGATATGCCTTCTTTACTCAGGAAATCCTCAATTTCTCCACAGACTTGCAGGTTCAGGTCTGATTTGTTGATGATACAACCGGCCCTAATCTGGAATTTTTCAACCAGCTGGTAAGCCCGTTTCAGATCGTGCAGGCCGGAAACGGTGGGCTCTGTGACCAAGACCACAAAATTAGCCCCGGACAGCGAAGATACCACCGGGCAGCCAACACCCGGAGAACCATCAACCAGGACAAAATCCCTATTGGTTTCTTCCGCAATTCGGTTGGCTTCTTTTTTTACTCTGGCTACCAGCTTACCGGAATTCTCCGCACCGATCCCAAGCCTGGCATGAACCATGGGGTTTCCTGCTTTTGTCGTCGATACATACCATTGGCCCACATTCTGTTCTTCCATTGCGATGGCGTCTGTCGGGCAGACACGGGCGCAGTATCCGCATCCTTCACAGTCTAGAGGCACAACTCTATA